>ENA-ORXF01000440-ORXF01000440.1-marine-metagenome-genome-assembly--contig:-NODE-440-length-30652-cov-18.703941_pt1 | contig 30652 bp, 26 predicted proteins | sample MGYA00237864_ERZ511476 | MGnify/ENA primary metagenome ERZ511476 (study PRJEB26306, sample SAMN06343908) | marine metagenome | isolation source: coastal waters | place: Atlantic Ocean: West Antarctic...
GTTCTGCTTTATAGATCGTTGCACTAAGTGCCATGAGTCATCGCTTTTAAGATTATTTTCAGAAAACACATAGTACATCACTCAGCAGTGCCAAGCAGTTAACCGTACTTGATAACACTCGTTATTAGGCAATTTTAATTACATAGGTCGTTTAGCCAGTGAGCCTATCACTGGACTATTTGGCTTAAACAGGACGTTACGTATCTGCGACGCAAAGTAATGCGTAGGCATTAAAGTAATTAATGTTGATACCTGTTACTTTTATACTTAGTAGGGTTCATTTACCAGTACTTTTAGGAGTCCTATAAATTGATTAAATCTATATTCGTAGTGGTAGGGGTCTTTGCAACCTTTGCATTAATAGTTGGGTTGGTTGCTGACATAAGGAGTGTGGACAACACAAAAGGCGGGTACGATTATCCCTTTGCAGGGTGGAGCGGAACAACCATCGACTTTGCCGCTATGCATCAAACAAGTGATGGGTTGTATAAAAGCGGCTATGTAGTTGACGCATTCTTTAACTGTAAGACTGGAATGATTAGTTGGGAAATATTAGGCCTTATAAAAGGCGAGTTCAGGCAGTTTTCTGAAAGAGCCATTGTGGTTCACAAACCACAGGATGAATGCAGAGCCCGAGGGTTTAATCCTGACACCTGGGCTATAAGCGATTTGCTGTAATTCGTCTTTAAACTTAAATAGGTTTCTTTATTTGCATGAGTGCTTCGCCCATACATTTATGCACGGCGTTTATGCCTTTAAGTGGCCTAATCATAACTTTAAAGTCGGTGATTTTTCCGTCTGGGCCCATAGAGATCATGTCTACTCCATTAACTGAAATACCATCTAATTCGACTTCAAATTCCAACAGTGCAAAGCTCTGGTCATAAACCTCACGCACATATTTAAAGGTGCCATTAAATAAGGCTACGGAGGCGGCAGTGAGGTACATTTTGGTGATTGCTTTGCCCTCTTGCACGGTATGCACTACGGGTGAATGCATTTTTGCGTCGTCAGCTAACATCTCATCCAGCAGGTCAGTATTTTTTGTTTCTGCGAACAAGTGCCATTTTTGTAGTGCTTCAGGAATCATAGTTTCTCTCTTTTAATGGCGTAAATTATACGAATAGTCAGGCTATTAGAGAATTATAACGCGTCATGCATTAATTGTTTCGACATCCTAAACATATGGTGGCTAATATCTTTTTTCTGCCTTTCATGCAATCACAGCGAGAGGGGTGCAAACTAAAAAGCTTAGGTTTACACTTCAAGCTTTCTAAAAGGGATGATTATGAAAAAAATATTTAAATATTCTGGATATGGCTTACTGTCGGTAGTTATTGTCGCCGCAGTTTTTACTACTAATTTACTGCTTCAGCCATATGATACCCTGCGTATTTATTTTAGTCTTGGCTCTGAGTCGGAAGCTCTCATGAGCGATGGTTTGGCTTACCGCGATTTAAATAAAAATAAGCGTTTAGATGTCTATGAAAATGTACAAGCGCCTGCATCAGAAAGAGTGGAAGACTTACTGCGTCAAATGACCTTAGAAGAAAAAGTCGGTCAGATGATGCATCCGGCAATAACTATTAAACCCGATCTTACGTTGCGAGCCTTTCACCTTTCCATGGGAAGAGTCGAAATAGATGCCGTCGAGATTTTTGATAAGCACATTACCCACTTTAATTTTTATGGTAAGCCCAGTCCGCTGGAAATTGCCGAAAAGCTCAACAAGTTGCAGCAAGTGGCTAACCGAACCAGGCTGGGTATTCCATTAACTATTAGTTCAGACCCACTCCATGAGGCAGCTAGTGGTGGTATTGCTGCGTTCTCTGTCAAAGGCTTTTCCGGTTGGCCATCACAGTTGGGTTTTGCCGCGGCACGAGATGTTGACCTGGTTAAACGTTTTGGTGAAATTGCATCAGCTGAGTATCGTGCCGTTGGCCTCCGCACGGCATTACACCCTATGGCAGACTTAGCCACGGAACCCCGTTGGGCTAGAAATTTTGGTACCTTTGGGTCTAACGCGCAGTTGTCAGCTGAGATGACTAATGCCTATATGCTCGGCTTTCAAGGTACTACCCTAACAGACAAAAGTGTTATGACCATGGTCAAGCATTTTCCTGGGGGTGGGCCACAGGAGTTTGGTTTAGACGCCCATCTTCCCAGTGGTAAGCGCCAAGTTTACCCAGGCGGTAACTTTGATTACCACGTAGAGCCCTTTAAAAAGGCTATTGATAATGGTCTTCGAGTGATTATGCCGTATTACGGTGTGCCTGTTGATCAGACCGATGAAAACGTCGCCATGGGCTTTAACAAAATGATTCTCACCGATCTGTTACGAGATGAACTAGGATTTACCGGCGTGGTCTGCACTGACTGGGGTATTGTCGCTAGCCGCGCTTGGGGCGTTGAAACTCTATCGGTGCGCGAACGCTACAAAAAGTCTATTGATGCAGGGGTTGATCAATATGGTGGTGAGAGTGATCCTGAACATATCATTGCGCTTGTTAAAGATGGTGAGCTAAGCGAGGCACGCATAGACCAGTCAGTACGACGAATTTTACTCAATAAGTTTGAGCTGGGTTTGTTTGAGCAGTCATTGGTTGATGAAGATGCGATAGCGTCGCTTATTCGGACACCTGAATATGTTGCGGCTGGACTAGAAGCACAGCGCAAATCGATTGTTCTATTAAACAATAAAATGACAGACATACCGGCGCTTCCATTTGCCACTGGGACTAAAATTTTTATTGACGGTCTAGACCCAGAAGAGGCTAAGCGTTACGGGACAGTAGTTGATAGCGCGGACCAGGCTGATGTGGTTATTCTTTATCTGCCTACTATTTTTAATGGAAACCAAGTGCCAGGCTCTGATGAGTTAATCGATATTTTTTTGAGTAGTCTTTTATCTGACGGCAATTTAGCGTTCGATCCTGCCATTTTAAAGAAGGCTCAAACCTATAGCGATAACGCCGTACTGATTACGGTAGTTGATCTGAATCGACCGGCTATATTAACTGAGCTTGATCAAATTAGTGATGGATTGATAGGGACCTTCGGTGTTTATGACTCGGTTTTGTTTGAAGTAATCTTTGGTCAGTTTAATCCTCAGGGGAAGTTACCCTTTGAGCTACCCTCCTCAATGGATGCGGTGATGCAACAAAAAGAAGATATTCCGGATGATTCTGAGAACCCTGTGTTTGAATTTGGTCATGGCCTAAGTTACTAGTGGCATCCAAATAGGTTAATAATATAGCGTGCAGTAAAAAGCCCCTGATTTCAGGGGCTTCTCTGTAGGACCTTCGAAAATTGATGTTATTGCGTTGCAGCACTACCCATTCTTGGGTGAATGCTACAGTAGTAATAGAGTGTCTTTGGCGTCGATGATGTCACTTGGATAACAGTGGTCCCAGCAATTGAGCTGTCCACACCGCTAGCATATTCAGATCCTCCACTGTGAGTACCATCGCCTGTTTCTGAGAACAATAGTGGGTGGCCTGAGGGGTGTGTGAAGGTGTATGTGGTCCCTACCACCAATGTTAATGCCTTCTTTTGAACGCCACCAATAACATAGACATTACCCGACCCGTCGTTGTTCGCTGCAACTGAAACCTCGATGGTCTCGGCGGCTGTGACCTTGTCAGCAGCTGTAATAACGGTGTCTATAACATGAAGGATGCCATTGCTGGCGTAAATATCTACGCTAGTCACATTGGACCCCTGTACTTGCAAAGCGACTTGCTCTTGACCAACTTTCCACCATCCACTAACGCTTTGGCCGCTTGTGTCAGATGCTTCTGTATCCCCTGAATAGAAGTAAAGTGGTCGGCCTTTGTAGGCTGCCTGAGAGCTTCCATCATCACGTGTTACTAAACTTAATCCAGAAATATTGGCAACCTCGCCGTCGGTCACCAAAACAGGTGGCCAGTTTGTTGCACAGCTGTCGTTACAGGTACTTCCGGCAGAGCCAAGGTCGCTATCAAACGCGTACAGAGTAAACCCTGGGTTGGTTGAGTTAGTTCCGCCCACTAACCCTTGGCTAACACTGTCATAGGCAACTTCGTCGCTATCGCCATTGGTAGTCTGAGTAAAGTCCACCAGACTTATACCCAAACTGTCGTTGCCGATTGAAGTGACAGCACCACCGTTAGCGGCATAGGCCGAAACAGCATCGATTGTTGCATCGTTTATGACATGTTTGAGCAGTACGTCAGTCAAAGCGTCGGTATCAGCTAATAGCGCTTCTAATGCTGAACCTTCAATTTTTTCAAAGGCTGCGTTGGTTGGGGCGAAGACAGTAAAGGTGGCTGACTCATCACTCAGGGTTGTAACTAAGTCTGCGGCGGTAAGTGCCGCAACTAGTGTAGAAAAGTTTGCGTCTGCTAGCGCAATATCAACAATAGTTTGAGTTGAATCGGTAACAGCTGGCGGTGGAAGAATGACTTGGTCAACCACGTGTATTACACCGTTATCAGCCATTACATCCGCCAAAGAAACAGCAGACTTATTAATGTAAAGAGTGCTGTCTGCTAAGGTTAAAGCGGTTTGCCTTAGATTTGCCATATCCACTTTGTTACTTCCTGATTGAGCAACAGTAATGGCACCATCTTGCAAGATCTCTGATCCACTGACTACATGGTACAAAAGAATGTCTTTGAGAGTGTCTGGGTCGGCCAGAAGCTCATTTATTTTATCTTGCCCTAATAAGGCAAAGGCCGCATCAGTAGGAGCAAAAACGGTGAATGTTGACTCTGGATCGTCTAATACAGTGTCCAAGCCTGTGGCCTGCAGCGCTGTGACTAAGGTGGTAAAGCTGCCATTACTGACCGCAACATCGACTATTGATGCAGGCGGCGTTGGCAATTCAACATCAGCAACTACAACGGTGTCAATCACGTGAATGATTCCGTTGGTTGTGTAAATGTCAGTTGTTTGCACGGTGGCACCACCAAAGGTCAAGGTGTCTAGCTCCGTATTTATGACCACGGGTATGGCGGCACCTGACGCTGTAGTAGCGGATGAGCCATTCAATGTGTATGCAGTTACAGCGTTTACTTCGCCGCTAACAACGTGTTGCAGCAAGACACTGGAAAGAGCATCGGTATCGGCAATTAGCAAATTCAGAGTTGCCGGGTCAATCACTGCAAACGCTGCATCAGTTGGCGCAAACACGGTAAAGGACTGCGTTTCGTCTGCGAGCGTTGCGTCAAGGCCTGCTGCTTGCAGTGCAGTCACTAAGGTGCCGAAGTCTCCAGCTGCAACTGCGGTGTCCACAATGTTCATGGTGGGCGTTCCTTTGTCTGCAGGAGGCGTTAGTACCGCATCAATTACGTGAATTACACCGTTGTCTGCGGCTACATCAACCAAAATTACAGTGGCAGTGTTGACTAAAAGATTATCGCCGTCTAAAGACAAACCGATGGAATCGCCATTGACCATTTCAACAAGAGATCCAGCGCTTGATATTGCTGCGCTTGAGTCAACTTCGCCTGAAATAACGTGATAAGTGAGAATATCACTCAAGGTATCTGTGTCAGCTAAAAGAGCATCGATAACATCCTGACCTAATAATGCAAAAGCATCATCGGTTGGGGCAAAGACAGTAAACTTACTGTCCATGTCGCTTAGGGTCACATCTAAGCCCGTGGCCTCAAGTGCAGCAACCAGAGTTGTGAAACTACCATTGGCGGTAGCAACATCCACAATGCTTTGAGGATCAGCTGGTGCAACCGGTGTTGGAGTAACCTCGTGTTTCGTACCACTCCCACATCCTTGCAGTACTAAAAGACTGGAAAACAATAAAATAAGTAATTTTGGGAATTTCATAGGGTTAACCTTGTGCAGTTATTAGAGTTTCAGGCCTCAGTAATTCTTCCTTGGCCTATTTAGTGGTGATAAGACGCTCTGAGCGAGTATTTAGATTCAGCCCAATACGGATTAGCTAATTTTTTTGAAACAGAAACAGAACATCATGCTCATTAGTTTAATGCAGAGCATAAAAAGTTAAAAATAGAGATCTTTTTTGTAACCTTTGGTACCAATGGATTATTCGGACAATAAAAATCCCTTAGCTGTAGCGACTTTTTATCGTACGTATTTGGGTAGAGTGTTTGTCGATAAATAGCACCACTCTTGTAAAAAAATCGATTAATCAAAATAGACGCCCGGGACGGATTAGCGCTCCAGATAAACCTGATCTTTTCAAATTAGCCGCCTTATTAACATGCAACTTACCTTTATGAACCGTGGCTAACACCGTTATATCCTTGATCAGCATAGGGTCAACTTTAAAGGGGTTTTCTTTGAGAATGGCAAAATTAGCTATTTTCCCTGCTTCAATAGAACCAATATGATCCTCTAGATTCAAGGTTCGTGCCGCTGAAATAGTGATGGCCTTCATAGCCGTGTAAGTATCGACACGCTGGTTCTGGGACACCCTTTTACCACTTGAGGTTACACGATTAATCGCCGTCCAAGCCAAGGTCAGAGGTTCCATGGGCGCCATAGCAAAATCAGAGTGATACGACGTAGCCACACCGCGTTTGGCCAGTGAGTTTAAAGCGACTAAATTTTCACCTCTCTGCGCACCCAGTCCGTTCTCAGTATATTTGTCGGCTAGCGCCCATAAATAGTAAGGGTTTACTGACGCTTCCACACCCATGTCAGCAATTTGCTGTGCCATAGTATCGGTAAAATATCCCATATGATGCAATGTCAGGCGGTGGTCGTAGCGCGGATTAGCTTGCTGATCCACGGCTGCAAAATCCAGAACTTGCTGAATACCCTTGTCGCCATTGGCATGTATATGTAGTTTGTAACCTTGGTTCCAGTAAAGACTCATTTGTTGTTGCAATACGTTCAGTGGCGTCATCCATTCGCCTTGATGACCGTCTGTGTAGTCATCTTTCATTTGCATTAATTGAGAATAAATAGCCCCATCAGCGAACAGTTTGACCTGATTGGGTAAGAATTTTATGTTATCGGCACTGTAGTTAGGGAGCGTCTTGATAAAGGTGAGTGCTTCTTGATTACCGCCCTTCATGGATGCGAGTTGAGTTCCATTGGGGATCAAGTAAACATCAAAAGGTGGATTTTTCGCCATCTCGGCTTTTAAAAGAGCATATTCGGCTTCGAAGCTAAAACTCGGAAACCCTGGTTCAGCGATGGTGGTGATACCATTTTTTCTGATCAACTGAGTCATCATGCCGAGGCCTTTCATATAACTGCTACTATCTAGCAGCAGTGGTGCCATCCTAGGAGCCAGCGCCATCCATCCGCCTTCGTAAAAATGACCCTTGGCCCAATCAACTTGGGGATTACTACTAAAGTCACTTTCCGTGATTTTCATAGCGTCAATGGCAGCATCGTTAAGATAAACTTCATGAAAAGATCGGTGGATTACCGCAATCGGTTGATCAACTGAAATACTGTTTAACAATGATCGAGAAAGATCGCCATGCCAAAGTTGGTGGTAACCCCAGACAAAGAAGAGTTTTTCGGCGTTTGCATTTGCCGCCACTGACTTGGCTAAACGCTGCATATAAGCATCGTGCCCAGTGACTCCTTTTTTGGTTTCACCAGGTAAGACCCAGTCATAGGGAGCGATAATTTCATTAGGTAATATTGTTGCTGCAAGAGAGGCATGGACATGAGGTTCAATAAATCCGGGCATCATAGTCCTACCATTAAGTAGTCGATGCTTTGATTTGGGATATTTGCTAATAGCCTCAGCTCTTGCGCCAACAAAAACGATACTACCCTTATCAACTACCACGGCTTCTGCATACTCAACAGATGCGCCCCTCATGGTGACAATGTCACCACCAGAATAAATAGTTTTTTGCGTGTGAATGACCTTGTTAGTATCCTTACTGCACCCTGCAATCATTACAAGCACAACAATCAGATATAAATACTTCATCCCTAACTCCTAACTAGTGACTTCATTTTTAAGCATCTATTCAAACGGATTTAAGCAGAAATAGGAAGAGGCGATGAATGAATTACTTAAAAGCCGAGATCTTCTTGAGTAACACTTACCTGAACATGATCACCTTGGATCTCAGCATTAATGAGTATCGGTCGGCAGCACACAAAGCAGTCTTCTGTGTAGATTTGAGACTCGGAGGGGTCAATTAAAAGCGTGATGCTTTCCCAACAGAACGGGCAGGTTACTAACTCTTCTATAAGCTCAAAAGACATAGGTTACTCCTTTTGCCATTGGCTAATAGTAGTGGAAAAGTCTTCAGCAATAGCCCGCGCAGTCATTTTGGCCGACATCATTACGCTAGGCGTTCCGGCTCCAGGTTGAGAACTAGCACCCACCAGATATAAACCATTGATGTCTTCTGAGCGATTGTGCGGTCTAAAGAATGCGGATTGCGTTAACCGTGGCTCAACACCAAAACTATTACCTAGATGGCTGTTTAGCGTGGTTTCAAAATAATTGGGAGTCACAAATTCACTGTGGACTAAATTGTCCATTAGACCGGGGATATAGCCCTCATCATCCAGAAAATTGAGCACTGTGTTAGTTAATTTCGGGCCTTCAATCGACCAATCAATGCCACTACCATTATGGGGCACAGGTATAAGTGTGTAGGCAGCATGGTGGCCTTCAGGGGCTAAAGCAGGGTCAGTAATAGTGGGTACATGCAGATACTGGCTAAAGTCACTGGCCAATATTTTGCGCTTAAAAATATCAGTTAACAGCTCTTCATAACGTGGCCCAAGAATAATGTTGTGATGCCTGAGGTCTAGGTTGCCAGTATCTTTAAAACCAAAATACACGACCAAAAGCGACATTGAGTAATGCATGTTGCGCACTCGCCAATCGGGGTTCCAGCGACGATGCTTGCGGTCAATCAATTTCATGTAAGTGTGAGCATAATCAGCATTACTAATCACTGCATCAGCCGTGAGTACTTCGCCATTAGCAAGTGTTAAACCCTTAATAGTAGGTTTCTTAAACCACCCTTTACGGTCAGCCACATCAATACTAGCTACCTCTGACTCATAGCGAATAACGCCACCCATTTCTTCAAACTTTTTAACCATTCCTTGTACCAGTGCGCCGGTGCCTCCCATGATGTAGTGGACGCCCCAGGTTTTCTCAACAAAGTGAATCATTGAATAAATGGCTGGTACCACTAGAGGGTTTCCACCTATTAACAAGGTTTCAAAGCTAAACACTTGGCGCAGTTTATCACTGCTAAAGTAGCGGCTGGTAAACGAGAACAGACTCCGTACTGCATCCAATTTTAATAGGTCAGGTAACACCCTCAGCATAGTAGGGACATCGTTAAAGAAGGTGTAGCCAAGCTCTAAAAAGCCGCGTTTAAATATGGCCTCGGCATCTTTGTGAAAGCGTTCATAGCCTTCTAAATCTTCTGGAGCAATTTGACTGATTTGCGCACGGGTGCGCACGGGGTCTCCGTCGTAGTCAAAGTAGCTCTTGTCATCGAAATAGATACGATAGAACGGTTTAATAGGGACAATTTCAGCGTACTTTGCCGTGGCTGTGCCAGGTTGTTGCTCACCACTAAGAATATGTTCTGGAAAGTCCGGATGGTCTAGGTTATCGCTATCGCGATCTAGTGCAAACAGCTCTTCAATAAAGTGTGGCACAGTGATGACTGTGGGGCCCATATCAAAGGTAAAGCCATTAACTTTTTTGACATAAGCACGTCCACCAGCGCCATCAAGTTTTTCAACAACCGTAGTATCGAAGCCAAGACTTTGTAGGCGCAAGGCCAATGACAGCCCACCAAATCCAGCACCAATAATAATTGCGCGGCTACGTTCTTCACTCATTTGAAAATCTCGTTTAAACAGGTAGAAATCATTTTAAGTCCTAGTTGAGATCGGCCAAAGGATGATCTTCTTTTGCCCAGGGGCTCACAAAGAATGGATCTACCATTTCTGCTGTCACATCTTGGATACGCGCGGGGTTCCACACTGGACTATGGTCTTTGTCTATCACTAACGCACGTATACCCTCAACAGTATCAGTTGCAGCGCCACTGCGCCCAAGGTGGTGAGTATAAAAGCAGTGCTGCACGAGCGTGCGCTCCAGTCTTAACTCATCAGCAACACTCATATGCCGACCCAATCGAATCTGGCGTAGCGATACATGTAGCATTAGAGGTGAGCGTTTTTGTAAGGTCTCAAGAGTTTCGATAGCCCATGGCGAACCACTGGCTTGGAGCGCCTCAAAAATCTCTGCAGGAGTATCAAAATTGAAGGTAGCATCCACTTCGTCACTAAGCCAATCACTTGATTCAAGAGTATTGGTGCTATCAAGTACGCTGTGCAGACGAGTAATACGCTGATCTACTGACATCATCTCGTTATTGGTTAGGCTATCCCAGTAATCAATAAGGTTGTCACTGTTAACCACTCGATCTGCCAAGCCAACCGCTAGTGCTTGACTTCCGACTAGAACCTTACCGGTTAGGCCTAAATACTCGGCACTATAGCCTGGACACTTGGGTAAGAAATAACCGCCACCAGCATCAGGAAATAGGCCAATGTTGGTTTCTGGCATGGCAATTTTAGTACGCTCAGTAATAATGCGTAGAGACGCGCCTTGCGAGAGCCCCATACCTCCGCCCATTACAATGCCATCCATAAAGGCAATGTAGGGTTTTGGGTAACTAAAAATTAAATGGTTGAGGCGATACTCTTCAGTAAAAAACGCCTCAAGATCAGGGTCATTAGCAATTCCTGCAGTATGGAAAAAGCGAATATCACCGCCCGCGCAAAAGGCACCAAAAGGGCCATGTTTATTTGAGCCGCGCACCGCGACGGCCTCAACTGCAGGATCATCGCGCCAGGCTTTCAGGGTACGAGTCATGTCGCGCACCATGCTCAAGCTAAGGGCATTTAGTGCAGCAGGACGGTCAAGGGTAATTTGACCAACGCCGGCAACAACGTCAGTAATAATATTGCTCAATGGAAGACTCCGAATGAATACTTTGACGATGGAGACAGTAGCGAAAACTACCCTCAATGTCGACCATAACTAAGTAATAGTGCGTGATACTAACGCTTTATTTGCAGTCTGATAGCAAACAGTGATTTAATTTTGGCTGGATTAAATTATTGTATTAACCCTCTAGCGGAGATCTTAAATGTACATTGGAGACCTTGCAAAACAGACACCCCATAAATCTGCTTATGTCATGGCGGGTAGTGGCGAGATAGTCACTTACCAGCAATTAAATCAACGAACCTGTCAGACCTCTCAATTGTTTCGATCACTCGGTTTACAAACAGGCGATCATATTGCGCTATTAATGGAAAATAATGCGCGGTTTCTGGAAATTTGTATGGCAGCTGCACGGTCTGGCTTATTTTATACCGCCATTAGCTCGCGACTAACCCTGGCTGAGGCGGCGTACATTATTAATGATTGCGGAGCAAAACTGTTTATTACCTCTTTTGCAAAAGGCGAGTTGGCCACTAATTTACTCAATGATATTCCTGCCGTTGAATCTAGACTGATGGTTAATGGAGTTGTAAGCGGCTATCTCAGTTATGAGGCCTCTCGTGATCAGATGCCCCAGCAGCCGATTACTGATGAGGCAGCAGGCATCGATATGCTTTACTCATCGGGGACGACCGGCCAACCCAAAGGCGTTAAAATTCCTTTGCCAGACGTAAACGTTGGGGATGAATCCACTAATTTAGTGTTGCTGTCTAAAGGCCTTTACGGCTTTGGAAGTGAAGTAATTTATTTGTCTCCAGCGCCGCTCTATCATGCAGCTCCACTACGTTATAACCTCGTGACATTGCTGTTTGGCGGCACTAGCATTGTGATGGAGGACTTTAATGACGAAGAAGCGTTACGCTTGATTGAAAAATACCAAGTCACCCATAGCCAGTGGGTACCTACCATGTTCGTTAAAATGCTCAAGTTGCCTGAAGAGGTGCGTCATAAATACGACGTGTCTTCATTACAGGTTGCTATTCATGCGGCGGCACCCTGCCCAATAGAGGTCAAGGAAAAGATGATCGATTGGTGGGGACCCGTTATTTTTGAATATTATGCAGGCTCAGAGGGTAATGGTTTTTGTGCAATCAACTCTGCGGAGTGGTTGGCTCATAGAGGAAGTGTTGGCAAGGCTATGATTGGCGTTTTACATATTTGTGATGATGAGGGTGGCGACGTTGCTATTGGAGAGGCAGGAACCATTTATTTTGCCGATGGTCCTGAGTTCGAATATTACAATGATCCGCACAAAACTCAAGAGTCCAAACATCCAAAAGGTTGGACCACTTTGGGTGACATTGGCCGGATGGATGAAGAGGGATTCTTATACCTAACCGATCGTAAAGCGTTCATGATTATTTCAGGTGGTGTAAATATCTATCCGCAAGAAGCGGAAAATCGCCTAATAATGCACCCAAAGGTGGCTGATGTTGCGGTATTTGGTGTGCCCAATGACGAGTTTGGTGAAGAGGTTAAGGCGGTAGTGCAACCCATAGACTGGGATAATGTGGGACCAGACTTCGAGCAAGAACTTATGGCATTTTGCCAGCAGAACCTGGCGAAAATAAAGTGTCCCAAGTCTATCGATTTTGACAAAGAATTACCGCGTCATCCCACAGGTAAACTCTACAAGCGCCTGCTTAAAGATAAGTATTGGGCCAATCATAAAACACAAATAATTTAGTGTCTTTTTATACGATTTCTGTGGCAAAAAAAAGGGCTTGGTATTAATCAAGCCCTTTCCGTTTTAGCGTTCTGCTATTGCAGTGTTAGGCTAAATCAAACCGATCAGCATTCATTACCTTGTTCCAAGCGGCAATAAAGTCTTTCTCGAATTTTGCTTTTGCGTCTGCTGTGGCATAGACCTCACAGATTGCACGAAGTTGAGAGTTAGAACCAAAGGCAAGATCAACTCTTGACGCGGTTCTTACCTTCTCACCGCTGGCACGATCTGTTCCCTGGTAGCTATTGCCTCCAGTGGTCTCCCAAGCAACACCCATATCTAGCAAGTTGACGAAGAAGTCATTGCTAAGTGTACCGGGGTTGTCGGTAAACACGCCGCGATCATCTGCACTAATGCCCAGAGATCTAAGCCCACCAACCAGCACGGTCATCTCTTTAGCGGTTAAGCCAAGGAGTTGTGCTTTATCGAGCATCATTTCTTCAGCACTAACTGAATACATTTTCTTCAGGTAGTTACGGAAACCATCAGCGACAGGCTCCAGTACATCAAATGACTCAACATCGGTTTGCTCTTGAGATGCATCACCGCGACCAGCAGTGAACGGAACACTAGCACCAGATGCCTGTTCAAGGGCAACATTACCGGCCAGTACAATGACATCAGCAACCGAGGCTCCAGACTCTGCAGCAATAGCTTCGAGCACGGCCAAGACCTTGGCGAGTTGGTCAGGCTTGTTTGCTGCCCAGTCTTTTTGTGGTGCAAGACGAATACGTGCGCCGTTAGCGCCACCGCGCATGTCCGAGCCACGATAAGTAGAGGCACTGGCCCAAGCGGTTTCAACCATTTCTTGAACACTTAAACCGCTAGCGGCAATCTTCGCCTTAACGGCGTCAACATCATAATCTGTGGCACCTTGAGGGACGCGATCTTGCCAAATAAGTTCTTCGGCAGGCACTTCTGGCCCAAGGTAGCGAGCAATTGGCCCCATATCTCTATGCAGCAGTTTGAACCAAGCACGCGCAAAGGCGTCTGCAAATTGATCAGGATTTTTGTGGAACCGCTCAGAAATTGCACGGTAGGCAGGATCTTCACGCATGGCGATGTCAGCAGTGGTCATAAACGTCGTTACACGCTTAGATGCGTCTTCGGCATCTGGTGCGAGATCTTTTTCATCTGGGTCGATTGGGTGCCATTGCTGCGCACCTGCGGGGCTTTTCACTAGCTTCCACTCGTAGCCAAGCAAAAGGTCAAAGTATCCGTTGTCCCAAGTAGTGGGGTTAGAAGTCCAAGCACCTTCAAAGCCACTAGTGATTGTGTCACTGCCTTGGCCCGAACCGTGGGTACTCTTCCAGCCAAAGCCCATATCTTCAATAGGTCCGCCTTCAGGTTCAACGCCAACAAGTCCGGCATCGCCAGCACCGTGTGCTTTACCAAAAGTATGGCCGCCAGCGACCAGGGCAACAGTTTCTTCGTCATTCATTGCCATGCGTGCAAACGTGTCTCTCACATCGAAAGCACTGAGAAGTGGATCTGGGTTACCATCCGGTCCTTCTGGATTGACGTAGATTAGACCCATCTGCACTGCCGCTAATGGATTTTCTAGTTCGCGCTCGCCGGTATAACGCTTGTTATCCAGCCACTCGGTTTCCGCACCCCAATAAATATCTTCTTCTGGGGCCCAGATGTCAGGACGTCCACCACCAAAACCAAAGGTTTTGCCACCCATAGATTCGATAGCGACATTACCCGTAAGAATAAGCAGATCTGCCCAACTTATTTTGTTGCCATGCTTTTGCTTAACAGGCCACAGAAGTCGTCTGGCTTTGTCGAGATTGCCGTTATCAGGCCAGCTATTTAATGGTGCAAAACGCTGTGCACCAGTGCCGCCGCCCCCGCGCCCATCACCCGTTCTGTAGGTTCCGGCAACATGCCAGGTCATACGGATGAAAAACGGGCCATAGTGACCATAATCTGCTGGCCACCAGTCTTGCGAGTCAGTCATTAAATCATGCAGATCTTGTTTGAGTGCTGCATAGTCAAGTTTCTTGAATTCTTCACTGTAATCAAAATCTTCATCCATAGGGTTAGATTTTTGATCATGCTGGTGAAGAATACTTAAATTTAATTGATTGGGCCACCAGTCACGATTGCTGGTTCCGCTAGAATTATTACTTGTCAGACCACCGTGCATGACGGGGCATTTTCCTTCGGTGTCGTTGCTCATCTGTATTACCTCTTTTGCCCACTCTTGTAAAACAAGAGTGGTATGGGCTATTTGGTAGCCTACCTTTAACGAATATTTTTTTGTAAATGCAAATGATAACCACTTGCATTAATTATTTTTATAAATTACAATTTCTATGTTGTAGATGCGTTAATCTATTTATCAACCACAAGACGATAGTTTATGCCGAAGAATTAGTCTTGGTCTAGTAGTTTTATTCAATTGAGTTAATTTATTCTGGATATCGATCGATAGCTCAAGGTACTAATCTGTGGTATTTAATAATTACCTAGGCTGAGCCTATCTTTTCATTAACGGTGATGTACTTAGTCGAGTCAGGTCTTCACTACCAGTTAGGAACATAGCCCAGCGCAGTTGTTCGGTTAAAATGAAGATTTTCTCAATGACTGCATCGGTTGATTGCAGTGCTGGCTCTAAAAAAGGCTGTGCTAGAGCAGACATCTGCGCTCCTAATCGAACACAGCGCGCTACATCCAAACCATGGCGAACGCCACCAGAACCAATTATTTTGAGCGCATTATTTAATCGCTTTAGTTCTGGGATTAGAGCTACTGTATCCATGCCCCAATTAAGGAAAGGCTCGGCTATTTGACGTTCTCTCTGTGAGTTATTTCGGGCCATTTCTATGCTTGCCCAACTAGTTCCGCCCCGTCCCGCGACTTCAATCCAAGCTACGCCCGCATCAATTAGTGTGCTAGCGGCCGTAGGGCCAATGCCTGACCCTACTTCTTTAACAATAACGGGGACCGATAACTCTTTGCAGCACTGATGAATAGCGTCTAGCACTTTATTCCAATCACGGTCGCCATCAGGCTGAATAAGTTCTTGAAGCGGGTTTAGATGAATCATCAATGCATTTGCACTGACGCTATCAACCGCCTGTTGCGCAAGATCAGACCCATGCTGTTGTATTTGGGTAGCGCCAAGATTACTCAAGATAACAGCGTTAGGCGCCCAATATCTTACGTTTTGCTTCAGCCCTAATTCTAGTGCTGCTCTTTGTGAGCCAAGCGCCATAGGTATATTGCAGTATTCGGCAGCTTCAGCAAGGTGCTGGTTAATAAGATCACCGCTATCACATCCCCCAGTCATAGCACCAATAATGATAGGTGCAGACACCGTTGTACCGAGAAACTGCGTTTTAGTACAGATATCATCAAGCGCCAGTTCAGGTAATGGATTGTGCTCGAAGCAGACGTGATCAAAACCTGATACACCAGTACCCTGATGGTCTGCACTCATCGCTAATGCAATATGGTCATCTTTACGACCGCTAATATCTGTCATGCCATTAGCCTATGAAGTTTGGAATCGGCAAAATCAACTAACAGCATATGCGGAACTGTCAGGGCGGCTAGACCGATAAATGTCAATTGTATTAGCGCAGTATCAGGGGTCATTTTAAAGTACCAAAAAAATGTGGCGGCAGCTACCCATGCGAAAATGCTATATAGACTAGCTTCTAAAAAGCATCGGCGTCTATCGATATTATCGATACTTCGCCATATACGAACTGTATGTGTGCGGCTATGCCAGAAACAGAAATAGACGGCAAAGCTTACTAGAGGTGCTGCCAAGTAAGCTATAACAAGCAGTAAAAAGAGGTTAGCCGCTGGTATACGCCACTTGCTAAACTTAAAGCTATAGCTTAAGTAAGTAATCACTATCGCTAGATAAGCTATAATTAAGTATTCAATGATTGCAATTAAGCTTTGTGCTCCAGCATCTCCTACCAAGATTGAAAAAATAGGCATTACCGCTTCTGTATGAAAGGCCGGTATCGCAATAGCTACTAATCCACCGTGAGCTATTACCGGTAGCCAGTGATTCCTACCTATTTCCATAATATGACGAATGTCACTTACCCCAAAGTGAATCGCGGAGATGGCTAAAAATACACCTAAACTGACAGTTGGAAACCACCACCAAATAACGGTGACTACTGCTGCTATGACAAGATAAGCGAGATGAAACGTAAGCCAGCCAAGAAAATTGGGCGTCCAACCGATACGTCGCGCTACGGCGCCGTCAAGGCCTCCGTGTGGCACTCCTATGATTAGTACTGATAGAATAGCAATATAGTCTAGGCTAGTCATGACCAACTACCTGGCGCCAAAGTTGGCGAATAAATACACGTTTTGGCATGGCAAAAATTACTTTAATCCACTCGATTACACCCGCAGAGCCAAGCATGAATCGTGCAAATTGGTTGCCATCAAGCGCTCGACCAGTACGCATGAAAATATCTACAGCGAGATCGGGTCTAGACAACAGGACGCCATTAAATACTTTATCCATGGTATCCAGATAACTAGATGTAGGTTTAGGTACGGAATAATCACCCACTGAAATTCCTTTAGCAAGTCTCGTCATTTGAGTTTGAATGGCGGAAAATGCGTACCCGGATGATAGTCTTACTGCACCACTGGCGGCGCCTATAGCGCCTAAAGGAATCGATGTCTCCGGTATCTCCTCCATGGGTATCACACCGACTTCTTCTCGGAGTAATTCATCTATCTCGATATTATGACGTTGTAACCACTGGCTTATGGCGTCTCGATACCATTGCTTGTCTTCTAACGTTCTCGAGATCATTGTCGACTCTAGAAATAGGTGGTTGCTAGAAAACGGTAGGGCGTAAATAAAATGTAGCCCCTTTGATTGATCGACACGAAAGTCCATTAAGGTGGCAATATCAGTTTCCGTCATTGGGGCTTTGGTACGAATTTCCCAACCCATGAAATGCTGGCGCAAACTATTACTGACGGTGGCAGCCGGTCGACTATCAAATACAGTTTTTGCCGTGTAGTTTTGCCCATCTGATTTAAATGCAGTTATACCCGCGTCTTGGACAAGCTGTCCGACGGCACTGCGCTTTATGTTATCCGTCCCTGCCAAGCTATCTTCACAGTGCTGTAAGTACTTTGCAGCACTCAAGCTCATATATTGGTATTCATCGCTTTTAAGGACTACCTCACTAACATCATCAATCAGTCGCCATTGCGCCCACTTACCCAACATCGAAGGCTCTAAGCTTTTACATTGGTTGGGTGTTGCCCAAAGACTCCAGTTGCAGTCGCGCTGTTGCGGAGTTTTAGGTTCAAACACGAGCGTCTTTAAGGGTGATTTTTGAGCAGATAGTGTTGACGCCAAAGTTATTCCTGCGTTACCGCCACCAATGATTGCGATATCTAGCTTAGTGCTAGTAATGTTGGACACCGGCTAATCCTTCTAAATGCTGGTGAAGACTTTGATTGTGATTAGGCACCTTAATGGGGAGTAGCTCCGTTAGGCTGCGCATACTTAGCCGTACTTTTTCAGCTTTTCCAACCATGACTCTGCCTTTCCACCAGGCTAGCTTCTGACGACGCAGTACCCAACCAATTTGACGATAAACGCGCAGCGCAATAGCGATGGAGAGTCTTGACCGAAACGGCAAAAGTCGAATACCGACCAAGGCGCTGGCATAATATTTTTCTGATAACTGCAATAGCCTATCTATCGCCTCAGCGACGGGCTGCTGACAGCCAGCCTCTGCGGTAGCGATCTGTTCAACCGAGACTATCGATTCAAACCAGTTTGCAGGCAAATAGCGCCGGCCCATTTTTGCATCCTCTAGAACATCGCGTGAAATATTAGTTAACTGCATAGCGATACCTAAATCAATCGCAAAGCTATCAGCTCTTGATTGAGTGCAGTCTAAGATGCGACACATCATCAGACCAACAGTACCGGCAACGGCGTGACAGTAACGCAATAATTCTTGTTCAGTACTCAGTTGCGTAGGTTGTTGATCGAGCAGCATACCATCCAGTAGTTCTCTGGCAGCAGCCATGGGAATATTATTACGTTGGGCTAAGTCTTTGAAATTAGTTAGCTCTGGAATATTAGGGTCGTTTTTTTGGTCATTATGCTGATCTAGGCAGGCGCGAATATCTTCTAGGGAGTCTTGCCTGTGAGGCAAATCGCCGTCAGCAAGATCATCGACAAAGCGACAAAATTCATAGAGCTGTGCAGCACGGTTTGCGAGTTTAGAACCAAGAAAAAAACTAGCCCAATAAAACGATTTGCCATGCCGCGCAAGTACCTGGATGGACTGCGGGTTGTTCATAATTTAGCTACTAAGCTGTTTGCTCTTGCCGCACGATTGCAGCAGTTTCTTTCACTGATGATACAAGACCCTCAGCTACTGCTTGTAACTGATTAGGCATTAGCGGAACCAGCAGGTCAGCTTGAGATAACCAGTACTCTACTAGTTGGTTGGCTTGTAAGATCGCGTCACTGGAGGCAATTTTTTTCTGCCAGTGACCTACATCAGCGGTGTCCCCAGAAGTATACCAGCTGTTAAATCTCTCATTTGAAGTATTATCAAGGTCAGCATAAATACTCACAACAAGATTAGGCTTTCGACCGTCTAGATCTGAGGAGCGGTGAGATGATGGAACAATATCATTAATATCATTACGCCCTTGATAGGCAAGGCCGCAAAACGCAACCAGTTGATCTAGGTGATCTAAGTTACATTCAAGACCTGTCGCAATAGCCGCTCCTTTGATTGGAGCCGCAAGCAGCGGTGCAGTCTTACCTTTAGCAATGCACTGCCAGTCAGACAAGTCAGCACAGTGACGCTGCTTGATATCTGAGATTTGCCCGCTACAGGTTTCTTGCATTGCCTGAGCGAGGAGAGCGACTAATTTACCGCCGTGATTTTTATCTCTAGCAGCTAGCTCAAAGGCCTTAGCTACCATCCAGTCACCAAGGCACAGAGCCATGTCTGAACCGAAGTGCTGGTTAATACTAGCCTGCCCGCGTCTATGCGTGCTGGCATCGCTAATATCATCATGTATAAGGGATGCGTTATGCAAAAGCTCACAGGCTGCTGCCCAATGCAAAGAATCTTTTTTATCTTGATTAACGGCGCGACCGGATGAAAGCGCTAATTGTGCTCTGAAGGATTTACCTGGATTTTGGAAATGATAGCGAGCAGCTTCAAATAGGCTGCTGCTTGAGTGAGGCATCTCACTATTGTAGAGACTATCAAGTGGTGACAGTCTATCTAACCCCTTACTGAATGAATCTATTGGGGACATCTCTCGTACCCTTCATCTGGATTTTAATTGGTAGTTGTGGCACTACCTTTTTGTTTTAAGAGCTTTACTGTAAGAAAGAAAGAGCCAGCATTGCTGGCTCTTTCTATCAATCTAACAGACTACCTTACTCTGAATCAGCTACTGCAGCTGCCCAGATGATCACACCAAAACCAATCTTGTTAACAAAATCAGCTAGGTTATAAACCACGTTTAGTGTTGCTGCATCAGCTCCACCGCCCATGTAACCCATAAAGTATCCGATAGGATAGATAGACCAGCCAATCGTTACGCAGATAAGCATCGCTTTGTAAGCGCCTTGAACGTTAGCATTTGAAAGTCCAGCATTGATCTGGCTCGCTTCGCCTTTGAAGATTTCCCAAATAATGAATCCCCAACCAGCCATTGCAAGAACAAAGGCCATTGTGACGTTCATCATGCCTGTCTCACCAGCATAGCCGAAGCCGAGCATGACGATAGAGCCGATTAGTAAGCGCCAGAAAACACCAGCTGGTACTTTAGTCACTGCAGACAGAACCAAGTAGAACTCAACCATCAATAATGGCACGGTTAAGAGCCAATCGATGTATCGGAATTCAGTTGGAGACTCTCCAGTAGCAACCCACACATCACGCATGTAGAAATAGTGCACAGCGGCGATCAATGTAACTAAACCAGAAACTGTCAAAGATGTCTTCCACTTGCCCGCAACACGATCACGTTCAACGAAGAAGAAAGCTGTGGCAGCTACTAAAGCCATAGAAATCAACCAAAAGGACATGCCGACATAATCGCCGGACGATAGATTATCACTCATTGTAAAACCCTTCTTTTTTGTAGTAGATAGAGATGAGGGATACCTTTCGGAAGGTGACCGACCCACACCGCGTAGTACAAACCTCGAAAAAGTCAAACTTATCGAGAATTCGGTGGAACGAAGTTAGCTTTTTTTTGTTCGTATTGCAATCCATTCTCAACAACACACCCAAATTAAGTTGGTAGATATTCCAACTTTGGTAGGGTTTATTAGCTAAAACAACAATATTTTGGTTATAAAAGTGTTATTTTTCAGTTAATTACCAATAAAGTTAGTAATTGGTAGAAGTTTCATTCAATTACGAATAGAAAAAGGTTTTCGGTCACAAAAATGCATTCTCTGGGTTAACCGTAACAAACTATAACTATCGGAAATTGATTTTTCGAGTTGCTGGGTACCTAAGCACGCGCTCAACTTTTTAAAGAAGGTCCCCGAGGCAAGTTAAGGATAGGCGAGCTTGGAATGAAGTGGCAAAGGTCTATGCTAGGGTACCCAACACATTTATTAAATTGGCCAGTCGGCAGCATCCATCGAATCCAGTGGTTCAAGGTTGCTGCTCCCTTGCCAGCGGTGTAGGAATTCACCAGCAGGGTCATAGGTTGCGGTCTGTTTATTCAAATCAAACTTTCTGTGGCCTCTCGGGTCAGCCCCAACCCCCGCTAGATACTGCCAATTCCCCCAATTAGAGGCGGTATCGTAGTCGATTAACTGCTGTTCCATATATGCCGCACCATAACGCCAGTCTAAGTTGAGTTCATGAACGAAACAGCTAGCGACAAGCTGACGCCCTCGGTTGGACATATACCCAGTGTTACTGAGTTGATTCATCAGAGCATTAACGATTGGGAATGGCGTGTTTCCATTGCACCACTTTTGATATCGTTCAGGATAGAAGCTCGTGCTGGGGTTAACACTACCGATGCCTTTAAATGCGAACAGCGACGATTGGTGCCTGCGGGCATACCACTGGTAATATTCACGCCATAGTAATTCAAAGAAGATCCAATAAGTTGAGTCATTAGATTCAATATCTCTTTCGTAATCACGCAGTTTTGACATTATTGATCTTACCGAGATGCTACCGTTGGCCAGCCATGGAGAAAATTTGGTTGAATAATTCATACCATCTAAGCCATTACGTGTTTTTTTATAAGTACTGGCAAGAGTTTGCCTAAAGTAGCCGTTCAGGTGACTGAGGCCTGCATTCTCGCCCCCTTCGAACATGCCGCTGTCGGTTGCCTGGGTGCTCTCTGCCAATGGCTTAAATGAGTTTTCTGCTAGCGGGCTTGGCGGCATAGAGATCAACGCGGGCTCAGGAGCAATTATTTTGACACGTTCAATGACCCGTCTGAATTTAGAAAAACTGTCTGGTAAATCGGCTACAGTAAATGGCAGTTGATCTTCGTCAAACAGGCTGTGGCTGTGCCGTTGCTGAAATACAATTCCAGGGTAGCGTGATGTCAATATTTTCCATTGATGATTTTCATACCATCCGGCGTGGTAACTGCTGTAGATGTGGCTTACATTATGCAATGTTATTAACTCGGGCACGACATCGAGCAGAGACTGCTCGCGCATCAGTAAATGCTGATGTTGGTGTTTTAGGTTTTGATCAAGCGCCCGTAATGATTGATGTAAAAAATGGAGCCTATGATTAGACAGTTTTGCTGGCCCGCGAATCGCAGTTGAAGGCGTAGACTGCTCAGAGCAATGCAGACAGATTAGCTTGTCCATTTCACGACTTGCCTGCGCCAAAGCTGGGTTGTCTTCAATCCGAAGATCGTTAGTAAATAAAAAAATTCCAATCTTTAGCATGTAATTGTTTGCCGTCTGAGGTCAATCGATGGATCCTTTTTACGTATTGGCTATGCGCGCGGATTGCCTAATCATAAATCAACATACGTCTTATGGGATTCCAACCAATCTAGCTGTCTGTAAATTCCGTACAGTAGACTAACAAAAGGATATGAAAAAATGCCTTCAAAGGTGCTACCAACAGTTTTACCGAAAGTGATGCAAATACTCGGCTATGCTGGGCTTTTACCCTTTTTAATCCCTACCTTAGTAATGGTGAACGCCGTTTGGGGTGGTCCAGGGTTGCAGAGCGCAGCTATCTTTGACTTGTATGCTCCTTATGTATTTATTAGTTATAGCGCCGTAATTTTGAGTTTCATGGCTGGAAGCGTGTGGGGTAAGTGGGAGTCGAGTGAGAATAGTGCGATGACCAATGCTATAGTTGTGTTTAGTAATGTGGTTGCACTCACGGCATGGTTTGCACTATTAGTTATCTTCATCTCGTCTGCCATGACAGTCTTCGCTGTCACTGTTTTATCCGTCGGCTTTGCTAGTCTTTTATGGGTGGAGCGCTTGGCAAAAATCACTACAGATAACTACTGGAAAATGCGATTCAGGTTAACCAATGCTGTGCTTGCAATGCATGCTGTGGTGATCTACCTAATGCTTCAGGATCTTTAGACGATGACAAAGTTAACAATTTTTTATGACGGCGGTTGCCCCCTCTGCGCCGCTGAGATGAATCACCTGCGAAAGCGTGATAACCATCATGCGATTGCTTATGAAGATATCTACGCAGATGGCTTTGAGGAAAGATTCCCGTACATTGACCGACCGCAGGCAGATCGTATTCTGCACGGGCAGCTGGCCGATGGAAAAATTATCTATGCTTTGGATGTTACCTACGAGGCATGGACCTTGGTTGGTAAGCGGCATTGGGTAGCGATTTTGCGCTGGCCTTTTTGTAAGCAGGTCGCAGACTTAGTGTATGTTTTTTTCGCGAAGTATAGACACACGATCTCAGCCTTAATTAGCGGCGAAAAACGGTGTGATTCATGTTCGATAGATAGTGAGATCAAACGATGACCACTATGAAACGTTGCGCGCTAGTCCTCGGTGCCAGCGGTGGTTTGGGTGGGGCAATGGTAGCCGAATTCCTCAATGATCCAGCCATTGATAAAGTATTTGCGGTAAGTAGTAAACAGAATGCTACTGACTTGAGTGGAGGCCACTCTCAATCAAAATTGGTGTGGCTGCAGAGCGAGTACAATGAAACGGCAATGGCTGATACCATCACTCACTTAACGCCTTTCGCGGGCATGTTTAGTAGAGTATGCATCTGTCATGGGCTATTGCACTCAGACAAGCTGTGGCCAGAAAAGCGTCTTGAAGATATAAATAGTACTGCTCTTCAGGATGTTTTCCACAGTAATACTGTGGTTCCCGCGCTGTGGCTTAAGGTGCTGTTTAAAGTTTTGAAAGGTCAGGTCCCTTGTATTGTCGCAACTATGAGTGCGCGAGTTGGCAGCGTCAGCGATAATCACCTAGGAGGATGGTATGCGTACAGAGCCTCTAAATCCGCCTTGAACATGATTCTAAAAACAGCTTCCATAGAGTACGCGCGTCGCGCAAAAAATGTAAAATTCATAGCCTTTCACCCAGGCACAACCGATACCGCGTTGTCCAAACCGTTTCAGGCGACAGTTCCCACCGACAAGTTATTTACACCAGAATTTGTGGCTGAGCGATTGGCCATCATTATGGATTCAGCAAAACTTGATGGCGAATTGGCTTACCTTGACTGGGATGGACAATCAATCGCGTGGTGATCTTTTAATGTGAGTTTTATAGTCGCCAATTCAGTTAGACTAGCCATTCAAGCTGATAATAATTGCTTCATAACAAAAGCTAAGAAAATACTATGGGTGCTAAGACAACCTTAACTTGCGAAATTACCGACCTTCTTCACGACGGACGCGGCGTCGGAAGAATTAACGGGAAAGCTTTTTTTGTTGATGGTGCGCTACCCGGAGAGGAAGTTGAGTTCAGAGTGACTCGCGAAAAACGCAATTTTGCAGAGGCACGGTTAACCAAAGTGTTAGTAGAGTCAGACCATCGCATGGCACCAGAATGCGGGTATTTCTCAAAATGTGGTGGGTGCAGTCTGCAGCATCTCAAGCACTCACAGCAGATTGAGTTTAAGAAAAGTCAGCTTTTAAATAACTTTCACAAAATAGAGATCAAGCCAGAAAATATCTTGGACTCTCTGGTCGGTCCTCAGTGGCATTATCGACGCCGCGCTAGGCTAGCGGTTCAGCGCGCACGGGACGGGCAGTTTTTGGTAGGATTCCACAATCCTGGCAGTAACCGCATTGAGCCGATTGCCAGTTGTTTGGTACTGGATAAATCACTGGATGCTGTGCTAATGGCTCTACCCGCAACTCTAAATAAGCTTACGCATGACATTAAGGTTTTTGAGATAGAGTTGGTGGCTGCAGATAATGCGTTAGCGGTTGCTGTGGAGGCCAGTCGAAGTCCATTTGACAGCGAATTGGTATCGCTTTTGAACGATCTTAGTGGCGTCACTAATGTGCCGACACAATTATGGTGGCGATCGTCCAAAAATGGCCAACTCTTGCGCATGGATGGAGGTAAAGAGGGTCTTTTTTTTGGCGCTAAAGACGATCTAAAGGTCAATTTTGAACCCGGCCAGTTCATTCAAGTTAATGACACTATTAACCGACTTATGATTAGCCAGATGGTAGCCTTGTTAGATGATAAAAAGTTGGGGGTGGCAGTGGACCTCTACTGCGGTTCCGGAAACCTCTCTTTACCGCTAGCAAAATATTTCAATAAGGTTATTGGCGTTGAAGGTTTGGCGACACTTGTTGCGGCTGCAGACAAAAATGCTAGGGATAATTATATTGTTAATACTGAGTTTGTAGTTGCAGATCTTGCTGATGCAAACAGCTTAAAGAAAGTGTCAAAGATGGCTAAAGTAATTGATTTGGTTGTTCTTGATCCGCCACGTAATGGGGCAGCCGCTATTATGCCCTGGGTTGCGAGATCTGGAGCCAAACAGATTATTTATATTTCGTGCCATCCTTCAACAATGGTCAGAGATGCTGATGTTTTGATACGAGCTGGCTATAAATGTAAGGATGTGGGGGTGATGGATATGTTTCCTCATACCGCCCACGTAGAGTCAATTACGCTGTTTGAGAAATAATTCAGTGTGGTGAAAAAAGAACTGAAACCTTCGTTTTTGAGACTACAAGAGTAGTCCTAAATAAGATAGAATCGCAGAGTTTTAAAAATCAAATAACCTTTAGGAAAAAATTCAATCATGTTCGATAAAGACCACACAATTGCCAAGATTGACCCCGAATTATGGCAGGCGATCCAGCTTGAAGATCAGAGGCAAGAGCAGCATATTGAGCTGATTGCATCGGAAAATTATACTAGCCTGGCCGTTATGGAGGCTCAGGGCGGCAAGATGACCAACAAGTACGCTGAAGGCTATCCTGGCAAAAGGTATTACGGCGGTTGTGAATATGTTGATTTGGCTGAGCAGTTGGCTATCGATCGCTTAAAGAGTTTGTATGGCTCTGAATATGCGAACGTTCAGCCTCACTCTGGGTCGCAGGCGAACAGCGCCGTGTTTTTAGCGCTTATTAAAGGCGGCGACACGATTTTGGGTATGAGTCTTGCTGATGGAGGGCATTTAACGCATGGCGCTAAGCCCAATTTTTCTGGCAAACTTTACAACCCTGTCCAGTACGGCTTGAATGCAGAAACAGGTCTTATCGATTATGAGCAGGTTGAAGCGTTAGCTATTGAGCATAAACCGGCAATGATTATAGCTGGATTCTCCGCCTACTCTGGCATTATGGATTGGGCGAGGTTCCGCGAAATAGCAGACAAAGTAAACGCTTACTTACTTGTAGACATGGCCCATGTATCGGGACTTGTGGCGGCTGGCGTTTATCCGAGCCCGGTTCCGCATGCGCATGTGGTGACTTCTACCACACATAAAACGTTGCGTGGACCCCGCGGCGGCATTATTTTGACCAATGATGCGGATATAGCTAAAAAGTGTAATTCTGCGGTTTTTCCTGGCAGTCAGGGCGGTCCGCTGTGTCATGTGATGGCAGCAAAAGCGGTAGCGTTCAAAGAAGCGGCTAGCGAAGACTTTGTGGTTTATCAAAAGCAGGTAGTTGCCAATGCGAAAGCGATGGCTGCGACCTTTATTGAGCGTGGGATAGAGATTGTTTCCAACGGCACTGAAAATCATCTGATGCTGGTGAGTCTAATTGGCAAGGAATATACCGGAACCGATGCTGACCGAGCGATGGGCGAAGCATTTATTACCGTAAACAAAAATGCAGTGCCTAATGATCCGCGGTCTCCCTTTGTAACGTCTGGTTTGAGGGTTGGTACGCCAGCTATCACTACGCGTGGGTTTGGGCTTGATGAAACGATCCAATTAACGCACTGGATGTGTGACATTCTAGACAGTTTGGAACTAGGAAATTCAGAGCTTGTCATTGCTGAGGTCAAAGCTAAAGTTCTGGAAGTGTGTGCCCGTTTTCCAGTTTATGGCTAAGCTGTTAATGGCACAATAAGTGTGAGTAGTACGAGACTCACTCACTCAATCATCAGGCAAAAAATATGACTGACTCGCCTATACCCATTCGTCTAGCAGGGACTGCCGTTCTTTTGCGTGACTCGCCTGAAGGGCTGGAAACGCTTCTGCTACGCCGTAATGCCAAGCTTGCTTTTGCGGGTGGCGTATGGGTTTTCCCCGGTGGCGCCATTGAGCCGTCGGAGTTGGAAGCTGCGGGCACAGAGGATGAGGCCGCCAGAACAGCGACAGTCCGGGAGGTGTATGAGGAGTGTGGGCTAACGGTCGCTGAAGATAGCTTAGTACATTTCTGTAACTGGACCACACCCATTGGAGAGAAGCGACGGTTTGCCACGTGGTTTTTTGCCACTCAGGTTGGCCAATATTCAGAAGATATATTCATTGATGGCTCTGAAATTCATGAATTTCAGTGGTTAAGTCTACGAAAGTCGATGGAGCTTTATCAACTGGGTGAGCTAACACTCATGCCGCCTACATATCTTGCGATTAGTCTTATTAGTCACTGTGAGACAGCAAAAAGTGCATGTGACATGCTTGCAGCACGCCAGTCATTTGACGTAACACCTAGGCTGTGTAAGTTGGATGGACAGATGGTTTGTTTGTATCCTGGCGACGCAGGTTATGAGCTTAATGACCCGCTTTTAAAGGGTGCGAGGCACCGAACATTATTTACGCCCAAAGGTATGGAGTACGCTCATTCTGGTGAAGACGTCGGTGTAGCACCAATGGATAAACCTTAGCCTGATATAGTCTAAAAACTGCTTCTATTGTGTTAAACTAAGCCTCCCTTTTTTCGAGCATGACTATGTACTGTCCATTTTGTAATGCGGATGACACCAAAGTTGTTGATTCTCGCTTGGTTGCCGACGGTGGGCAGGTGCGGCGAAGGCGTGAGTGCGTAGTTTGTAGTGAGCGTTTTACGACCTATGAATTGGCCGAACTTGTTATGCCACGGGTTATCAAAAGTGATGGTAATAGAGAGCCCTTCGATGAAGATAAGTTGCGCGCGGGTCTGCAGCGCGCACTCGAAAAACGACCTGTCTCAATTGAACAGATAGAGATATCCCTGTCACACATAAAGCATTTTTTACAAGTCACTGGTGAGCGCGAAATACCTTCACGTATTATTGGAGAAGAGGTTATGCGTCAACTTCAAGAATTAGATGAGGTTGCCTACATTCGATTTGCCTCAGTTTATCGAAGCTTTCAAGATTTAAGTGAATTTCAGGACGAACTCAACCGCCTGAGCGATGCAAAACCCATCACGAGCACCGAGAAATGATTTTTTCGATTCACGATCGCAAGATGATGGCTAGAGCATTGGTGATGGCCGCCAAAGGAAGATTTACTGCGGCACCTAACCCTGCAGTCGGGTGCGTCATTAGTGATAATGAGAATATTGTTGGCGAAGGATACACCAGGCCCGCAGGAGGGAACCATGCGGAGATCGAAGCCCTTCAGATGGTGAGTGATCCAGCTGGGTGTTGTGTTTACGTCACCCTCGAGCCTTGCAGTCATCAGGGTAGAACAGCATCCTGCGCTATGGCCTTAATAAAGGCGGGTGTGGCGAGGGTGGTAATAGCTTGTGAGGATCCAAATCCTCAGGTGTGCGGTCAGGGTATTCAGTTGTTAAAGGATGCTGGGATTGAGGTTGATTGCGGATTGCTAGAGGATCAGGCAAGAACGTTGAATAGAGGTTTTATAAGACGTCACGAGCATGGTCTACCTTGGGTGTTGGTGAAGATGGCGGCAAGTATGGATGGCAGAACGGCTATGGCGAGCGGTCAAAGTCAGTGGGTAACTACGCCGGCTTCACGTCACGATGTTCAAAAATTGCGTGCAAAAAGCTGTGCGATCATTACGGGTATTGGTACTCAATTGATGGATGATCCGTCGCTGACAGTTCGTATAACTAGTGAGCAATTGGGCGTTGATGATGAGCTGCAGCAACCGTTGCGTGTTGTCGTTGATAGTCAGTTGCAGATGCAAGCTACAGCGAGAATGTTAACTCAGTGTGGCGATACACTCATTGCGACGCTAGATGGGGAAAGTCAGCGCGAAAAAGCCGTTGCGTTGGTCGCGGCTGGCGCAGACGTAATTTTTTTACCAGCACACGGCAAGCACGTCGATTTACATGCGTTATTGAGGAATTTGGCTGACCGCCAATGTAATTCAGTGATGGTAGAAGCCGGGGCTGGTTTAGCGGGAGGATTTATTGCTGAAGGGCTATTGGATGAACTGGTTTGTTACTGGGCGCCTAAGCTATTTGGCAGTGAGGCCCGTCCAATGTTCAATTTGCCCATTAACACCATCGATGCGCATTTAGCGCTATCGATACAGGATGTTCGTCAAATTGGTGAAGATCTTCGTATTACAATGCACCCTGATAAGGATTACTAAGATAGTTTGGATGGGGAAGGTTTAGGGCACAATATTTGTTTGTTATTTGAGACTTACAGTGAGGGAAAGAGGATATGTTCACAGGAATTATTTCTGCTATTGGCGATGTCGTTGGTTTGGAGCCTCGCGGTGGCGATGTTCGATTAACCATTAATACTGGCGACCTTAGTCTAACTGACGTTAGTTTGGGCGATAGCATTGCTTGTAATGGAGCATGCCTTACGGCCGTGGAGTTAACCGGCCAGGGTTTTATCGCTGACGTGTCAGTGGAAACGCTTAATTTAACGACTATTGGACATTGGAAAACTGGCAGTCGCGTGAATTTAGAAAAGGCCATGCAGGCGACTGATCGTTTCGGAGGACATATTGTCTCAGGACATGTTGATGGTATCGGTGAAGTCGTGTCACTGGAAGGTGATGCTCGGTCTTGGCGCTTCAGGCTTCGCGCGCCGCGAGACATTGCTAAATATATAGCGCATAAAGGGTCGATCACTGTTGATGGAACTAGTTTGACCGTCAACGTTGTTGACGGCTCTGAATTTGAGCTAAATATTGTTCCTCACACTATGCTTCACACGGTAATTGGCGACTACCAAGTTGGCACAAAAGTGAACCTTGAAGTTGATTTGGTTGCTCGATATTTAGAGCGGCTACTGCTAGGCGATAAAGCTGCCGACCAATAATTATCGATGCTAACGGAAGAGAGTAATCAATGTTGCTAAACACAGTGGAAGAGCTAATCGAAGATATCCGTCAGGGTAAGATGGTCATTTTGATGGACGATGAAGATCGTGAGAATGAAGGTGACCTAGTGATGGCTGCGCCTATGGTCCGGCCTCAAGATATTAATTTTATGGCTACCTTCGCTCGCGGATTGATTTGTCTTACGTTGGATCAGCAACGGTGCAAACAGCTTGATTTGGCGATGATGGTTAATCATGACAATAACGCATCGGGTTATGGAACCCCCTTCACACTGTCAATTGA
>ENA-ORXF01000445-ORXF01000445.1-marine-metagenome-genome-assembly--contig:-NODE-445-length-30545-cov-21.699751_pt1 | contig 30545 bp, 30 predicted proteins | sample MGYA00237864_ERZ511476 | MGnify/ENA primary metagenome ERZ511476 (study PRJEB26306, sample SAMN06343908) | marine metagenome | isolation source: coastal waters | place: Atlantic Ocean: West Antarctic...
AGTGTGAAGATTAGGCCATAGTTAAGGTTAAAATCAGCGTTTTAGATAGGCACATTTAATAATAGCTTGTAGAATACGGCTATACAGCAGATGGATTTAAGCGATAAAAAGGGACAGTTAATGAGTACGTGTGATATTGGTTTTGTTGGACTTGGTGTTATGGGGCAAAACCTTGTCTTAAATATAGAATCTCATGGCTTTTCTGTCGCGGTTAATGACCATGTTCAGATCAAGACAGACCTTTTTATTGATCAGCACTTAGGTAAAGAACTGACATCGACTCAGTCTCTGGAAGAGCTAGTGAATCATCTGAAGCAACCACGGTTGATTCAACTTATGGTTCCTGCAGGAAAAGTAGTAGATGAAATTATTGAACACCTAGTCCCCTTGCTGGATCAAGGGGATCTAATTATTGATGGTGGCAATACGTTGTTTACCGATACGGCCAGGCGAGAGAAGTATCTAGCCAGTAAAGGCTTACGCTTTATGGGTGCTGGAGTCTCTGGGGGCGAGGAGGGAGCATTAAAAGGCCCGTCAATAATGCCCAGCGGTGACCCGGTCAGTTGGAAGTTGATTCAACCAATCTTTGAAGCCATCGCAGCAAGAGTTGACGGTGAACCTTGTGTGACACACATAGGTTTAGGTGGCTCAGGTCACTTTGTCAAAATGGTTCACAATGGTATTGAGTATGGCGATATGCAGCTCATTTGTGAGGCGTATCATATTTTTAAAGCGGCAGGCTTTACTAATGTAGAGTTGGCAGATATTTTTGATGATTGGAATAAGGGCGACTTAGAGTCCTATTTGATCGAGATTACGGCCAATATCTTTCGGCAGCATGACTCAATCACAGGTCATGACTTGGTAGATGTTATTCTTGATTGTGCAGGTCAAAAAGGTACTGGTCGCTGGACGGCGATGGCCGCCATTGAACAAGGAATTCCTTTGTCAGCTATCACTGGCTCTGTCGAGGCGAGAACACTATCCTCCATGCTAGATAAGCGAGCAATTGCATCCGAGTCTCTTGTTGGGCCAGACAGTTGGGCACTTGAACTGGAGCATAACCAGAAGTCAGAATTAATTGAGCAGGTCCATAATGCGCTTTATGCGTCCAAAGTTGTTTCTTATGCTCAAGGCCTGGACCTGATAGCCGCTGTTGGAGAAAAGTACAAATGGAATCTTGATCTTGCTGGCATCGCCAGAATTTGGCGTGGCGGCTGTATTATTAGAGCGAAATTTTTAGACCACATTAGCCAAGCTTACACCGATGATCCATCTATTATGAACCTAATGTTGGCACCTTTTTTTACTGAAGTATTAAGCACTACTCAACAAGACTGGCGTGAAACAGTTGCTTTGGCGGTCAAGGGGGGTATTCCGGTACCATCTTTTAGTGGTGCCCTAAGTTATTATGATGCCTACCGCTCTCGCCGATTGCCGGCAAATTTACTACAGGCCCAGCGTGACTTTTTTGGCGCCCATACTTATGAGCGACGCGATGCACCGAGGGGTGAGTTTTTTCATACTGAGGATTGGCCAGCTTTACAAAAGTAGGAGGTGCTCGTGCCTTTGTATTTGTTCATGATGCTACTTTCCATCTTATATTTTACATCTAAACACACCATACTATCGCGCTCTCCAGTCTGTTTCGCACTATTTACCTTTCAGCTTTAGCTCTCTGACCTCTTTTTAGGAGAGCGATGGCACATTTAGGCTAGCAATAATAACTATATGTTATTGAATAGAGTCTTTTTGTGTGCCTACCTGCGTATACTGTGTTCATGGTAAAATACAAGGAAGCGGTAAATGCTGAGCTTGGATAAGCTTACGGGCTGTATTGAAATTATGAATTCGTGTCTATACGCTCGTACTGAGAGCGATTTGGAAGATATCTGGTTGGCAATGCAGAGCTTATGCAATATAGATAGTCTTACATTATCGGTAGCTGAATCTGTGCCGATACAGTCTGGAGGCGGCGCGGGCAATTCCTATGCTTATGGAGTTAACGAGGATTGGATGTCGTTATACATGGATAATGACTATGCCCAAATTGATCCGGTGGTGAGATATTGTCATATAGCCGAAGGTGTTTTCCCTTGGTCTCGTGCCTTTGAGCACTTTGGTGCTGAAGTCAAAGAATTTGTTGATCTGGCTCATAAATTTGGTCTCATGGATGGATTTGCAGTAGGTGTTCCCGCTCATTTACTAACGGGGATGGCTTCAGTTGTTTCTGTCAGCGTTAACCATAAGCACTTTAGTCTGACTGACCGTATTATGGTGGATAATCTACTACCCCATGTTAACGCCATCTTGAATCGCCCTGGCTTTTTGAGTTCTCCTAGTTTTACCATCAAACAAGTTGAAGTTTTAAAGTGGGCAAGTTCAGGAAAATCTCATTGGGAAACAGGTGCTATCATGGGTATTTCAGAAAGAACTGTAAAATTTCACTTCGACAATATATTTAAGAAACTTGGCGTAAGGAGCAGAACAGAAGCTATACGCAAAGCTCAAATAATGGGTGTAGTCTCTGCTTAATCAAGTGTCAGTAACGGTTTTGTTAACCAAAACAAACCTGATCTTGTGCATGTTAACGCATATGGTTCATGAGCATCGCTTAGTACGGCTTTGTCAAGTTCATGACCTGGTTTCGCTCTAATACTAATAGGGAGATACTCAAACCTAATAAATTCAATATCCAGTTTTTGCTCTGCTTCTTCGTTGCCATGATCCAAAGTAATTAGCTCAAAAATCGCGCATTCGTCTTTCTCGGGCCGATTTGCGAAAGTTAGACCCACTAAATTGGCTAGATGCTTTGCCGATATATTCTTCCAACGTAGTTGCTCTTTTGAGTGTGAAAAGTAACTCACATTGCAGAGGGGATAATTTAACATTTCCCATTTGTAAAAGTAGAATGAATCTACAAAGTTATTACGACGCTTACTGACTGATATCACAGAAATAACCTCATTTTTAAGTATTAAAGCTAATAGTTTTTATAGTTAACATACTCTGACATTACGCTCTATCTGCCGAAAAAACTAATATTCATTACCTACCCCTGTCCGTTAGGACAGCTATATTGAATCTGTATCTCGCGCTATAAAAAGGTCTCATTAACTACCTTTGAATTTATCTGAATAGGATACATGAATATGATTAACCAATATGCACAACAAAACAACAGCACTACTGAAAACCTGTACCGTTCCGAGTATGGATTTAGTATTCCAGGCTACCGAAGCTATATTGCAACTACCCCCGAACACTATGAGAATGCTTATCGTTTGCGTCATGAAGTTTACTGTAAAGAATTGGGATGGATGCCTGAAAATCCAGATGGTTTGGAAATTGATGAATTCGATAAGGATGCTAAGCTAATTTGTGTTGAGAATGATGAGGGAGAGTTAATTGGAACTATTAGACTCCTAGACGAGTGTTTTGACTGGATGGTAGAAAAATTTTTCGCCGAGACTATCTCGGCTAGTGTCGCATCTATAAAAGCAATATCTTGTGTGGAGGCCTCTAGGAATGCAGTTTTACCAAGATTCCGGCATAAATATCTTGGCAAATCACGAATTACTGTTTTGGATATGATGTTATGTACGGCTATGGATTATATCTGGGATGGCTTAAGTAGGACGCATGTGTTGATAACTGCGGAGCCGTTGATGGGAGTAATTCTCAGACGCCGTGGTGGCGCCATACAACAAGTCGGCCCTATCGTAACTATGCCTGATCAATGCAAGATTGCTAGTTTTTTACTTGACCTCGAAATTTGTAAGGAAACTTATGAAATCTATCATTCGTGCCTAAGTTTACATGAAGAGTATAAATCTGTTTGAGTGTAAGGCCTGATCCTCAATATAAGGAGAAGGCTTTTCAAAATATACTGATCTTGATTGTAGTGCTTCAGTATTGAGCTTTACAAAAACTGCCATACCTTACTGTACCGTGCCAAGATCGGTTAGCGCTCGCTGAGGATATCTTCGATCTGAGATAGCCTGTACGCAAGTTCAGCCTGCCAGATAATACAGTTATATTGCGCTCAATGATCTCGTAAACTAGGACTCACTAATCAATAGTGATACAGGTAAGTAGAAGTAGCTTTTTACAAAAAATCACCTCTTACTGAAATTTAAATTTATCGTTTGTGAGGTATGTGTGTTATGAATGATGTCAATCATCATCCTGTCAAGAGTACCGATTCAAAATTTGCAGTTAAGTTATTTGCGGAGCTGCAGGGACTACAATCATTAACTGCTGAACTATGCCATCGGTACGGGGGTTCTATTATGGATAGGAATTGGCTTATCCGCGAAGTTGAAAAGGCGATAGAACATGATTTGATTGAAGAGCAGTTCTCGGAAAATCTGAGGTCTTTAGGATTAGTAACTTTTACTTTCGCAGAAAACGTATTGGTCTTGTGTAATCCTCCACATCCTAGTTATTCTGAAGATGAGATCCCACATAATAGCTCGCACATCTAATTTCTTTTAAAAAGAGTTGTCTGACTGACTGAGTATTCCGACCAAAATAACAAGAGTCTTGAGAAAACTGTAGATTCAATAACCAGTCTATCTTCAGTCGATCTATCACTGCGCTTTTTTATGAGGGTCAATAAGCGCACCGGGATTTAAAATTCCGGCAGGATCCAAAGTTTGCTTAGTAGCAATAAGAGTTTGCCTATAGAGGTCGGATGTTTGTTGCTCATAACCGGCCTTATGGTCACGTCCAACAGCATGGTGATGAGTAATTGTCCCTCCTAGATTTACCACCAGCTCATTAGCGGCCTGTTTTATTTGCCGCCAATTTTTTAGAGCATTAGAGAGGTCGCCGTTAGTGTCGCCTAGAGCATAGAAGCTAAAGTAGGGCGCTGGACCATCGGGATAGATATGGGTGAAGCGGCAGGAAACTAGCCCAGTGTTGCCAGTAATTTCAAGAATAGCCTTCTCCATTCCTCGTTTTATGCCTTCATAGAGTTTTTCAAACTTGTCCCAGGTAATAGCCGTTTCAAACGTGTCGGCTATTATCCCAAAACCAACCATTCGGTTTCTATAATAGGGCATTCTAATAAACGTATTTCGCCATGCTGCTGCAGTAGAATCGGCAGATTCAGGCTTTATGGCTTCATCTTGGGTATTGATATATTTTACGTCTGTATATTTTCCACCACAGTCGTTGGCAATTATCAGTGCACGTTCCATCTTGGGTGTAACTGGATGGTCCGCAGATTCAAACCCCAAAACCAGTAATGCACAGGATTCAGATGCTAAATGATTTGCGTGAACTTCTGATTCATCAAGAAGGCGACAATTACTAGGGAAAAGCCCTGATTGAGAGATTAGCCTAACAGCCTCAACACCTTGACTAAAACTTTGGAAGGTAACGGTAACTGATGCTCTCCATACCGGTAGGCTTTGAAGTCGCACCCAAGCCTCTGTAATAACTCCAAGCGTACCTTCGGAGCCCAGAACCATTCTGTCTGCAGAGGGACCTGCACCAGACCCTGGAAGTCGACGTGTTTCCATAATCCCTGAAGGGGTGACTAATCTTGTCGACTCTACGAAGTCATCAATATGAGTATAAACTGAAGCGAAATGCCCGCCGGCGCGCGTTGCAACCCAACCGCCAAGGGTCGAGAAGCGAAAGCTTTGAGGGAAGTGGCGTAATGTAAAACCATGAGGCTTGAGCTGTCTTTCAATATCAGGACCTAAAGTTCCCCCTTGAATCCTTGCACTTCGACTTATGGCGTCAATATCTAATACTTTATTAAAATGCTCTAAATCTAAGCTTACCGATGCTTGATAGTCTTTACCGACATCTGATTCTACGCCACCACAAACACTGGTACCTCCGCCAAACGGTATGACAGCAATGTTGTTTTTACTGGCATACGCTAATAGTTCGCTAATTTGTTGCTCTGTTTTTGGGAAAGCGACCCAGTCCGGCGGGTTGTCAATTTGGTGTAAGAACATACGCACAATGTCAGGGTAAGACTTTCCGTAGCTGTGCACTAGTCGATCATATTTTGTGGTCGAAACAAAAGCAGTGAACACCTCGGGCAATTCAAGGCGAGGTGGAGGTAGGTCAAAGTCATCAATAGATGGTGGGGCAATCTCAGTGTTGTTCGGCGCCATGACGGACACCATGGCTTCTACTAACTGGTCTTCCTGCGCTGACAGATGCTCATCGGCGTAACCCCAGCCCCAAAAACGTAACTCAGCTCTTTCAGAAAGAGATTCTATTTTAGACATTACAGGTGACTCCTAGCGATAGACCTTCAGGGTTTTTAATCTTTTCGCTAGGTTACACCAACTTGCTGCTTAGAGGCCACTCTAGAATAAACGTTTAACCTCAAACGAAACTCCGCGACCTTCACCAACAAAATACCTGTAGCTACCAAAACCATAATCAGCTCTATCAGCAATATGGCGATCAAAAAGGTTAGTTAATTGGGCAGCGAACTCCCAGTTATCATAGCTCTGCTGAGCTCTAACATTAAACACATTATGCCCAGCGTATTGATGTGCATTTTGGGGGTCTAGGAAATACTTACCCAAGTAAATCCATTCAAGCTCTAAGCTCGTCCGCTCAGTCGGTTGATACAGAGCATGAGCGCTGCCTTGCCAGCGTGGAGCGGTATCAATGTCATTGCCGTCTATGTTGATGTTGCCGTAAAGCCGAGCATAGGAGTACTCATGCACCGCCCAGGATCCAACGGTCGACAGTTGCCAGTCATCAGATATTTGGTGACGCAATTGCCACTCAATGCCGTGATGTGTCGTTTCTCCGTCATTAACAACAAAGCTGTCGGAGTCTTTAACAATAACTTGGTCTTTGTCCATCTGGTAGAGAGATACTTCAGCAAACCATTGCGCAGACTGGTAGCGCAGCCCAGCCTCGATACTAGCTAGCTGCTCGGGCTTCACATCTGCAATTTCCTGTTCTTTCTGAAGGCGGTAGAGCTCATTGATCTGTGGCGCTCTATAAGCACTAGCTAGCCTTAAAAAGGCGCCAGTAGAGTCGGTAAAGGCGTAATGGGTGCCTATCTGGTAGTTGACGTCATCAGTTCGATCAGACCTATCTGCCGGGCGGAAATAACGGCAGCTACCGGTGCTAGATTTACATAGAGTCCCGTCATCACGTGTATTACCAACAATCATATTATTTTGATAATCGTACACCAGCGACTCGTACCGCAAACCCGCTTCTACTGTCAGTTTGTCTGACACTTGCCACTCGGCATTTGAAAACACTGAGTATTGCTGGCTTTTTACCTCAAAGTCATAGTGCTGACCTTGAAATCGTACATTGTCAGGACTTCCAAGGGCGTTAGCTTGTGATTCCTTTACCCACATATCAGCCCATTCTGCGTCGGCGCCAAACCACAAGGTCAAACCATTAAAGTCGACTTGATAGCTAGTTTGCAGGCCGGCACTGCTCTGGCCATTTTGTTCTTGCGCTTGACCTGGCAGGTAATGCTGCAAAAAAGTCATTGAGCTACGCCTAGCATAAGGAGTTATCTTCCAACTTCCCGATTGCTGACCTAGTGACCCTTGCCCGCTAATTTGTGATGATAATCGCACAGCTGATGCATCGCGATAAGCTTCTGGATTTGGGTTAGTCTTCCAAACAGCATCGTCCTTGTAAGATTTAAAGCCTTTAATATAACCCGCGGTTTCTTGGTTTAGATTTACCGCAGATAAATGTGTCTGAGTTTCAATATCGGCATTGGACCACCCATGCTTTATCGATATCTTCTGTTGATCAAACCCTGATTCATCCTTAAACCCGCCATCAGAGACTCCATTAGCAGCGATTTGTAATGATTGAGACCCCTCAATACCGCGCCAACCTATTTTAAGCCTGCTGTAGTCATGGCTACCTAGCTGAAGAGAGACTCGATTTTGGTCGATACTGGGTGAAAGTACATTGATGACACCGTGCATAGCGTTTGAACCATAAAAGACCGTTCCTGGACCGCGCCAGACTTCTAGCCCCGAAGCCTGCTCTGTATTGACTTCAAATAGCTGGTTGACATTACACATACCTGTTGGGCGTATTGGTAGTCCATCTTCCGTGGTCAGAATTTCGGCGCAGCTCCCAGCACCAGTAAACACAGGAGAGCGAACCGAGGCTAAAACTTCTTGCCCATTACCTCTACTTAGCCAAACACCGGGCATACGAGCGGTGACTTGGTTTATATGAGCATGTGAAATCCTATCGAGCTCTTCGTTACCTACCTGTCCTGCACTGCCAATAAGTTGGTCCAAAGGTTGTTGGTCACGGCGGCCAGTTACAACGATGGTTTCAATTTCTGCAGATTCATTCGCCTCGCTAGAGGTGATTGTGGGTAGAGCAATAAGAGCAGTAAAGACAATAGATATTTTAGTCAAGTTACAAGTAATCATTTTAGGCTTAGTCCTTGAAGCAGAGTTTAAGTTGATTGAACCGCTTAGGTAATATATAAGCATAAATATTACCTATTTGTGAATTAGATGCAACGGTTTTTTGCCATTAATAAAATGAGCAGTGGTTAAATATATTTTAAAGGTTACTTTTTCTGTAGGTTTTCATTACTAACTGTTTACAGCTCTAGCATGCAAGTATACATTTAATAAAGCTGATTGTCGGCCAGAGGTACTTCCAGAAGATTTGATGATGTTTTGTCAGGGCCGCCTATCATCTCATCATAGGCACTGGTGTGCCGCAATACTGTTTCTTTGGCTTTTAAATCCTTGAGTAATTTTTGAAGGTCGATGATGTTGGAAGCCCGAAGAAACTTCTTTTTTCTGTCCGTAATATAGTGTTCCTCGCCATCAATGATGGCAGAAACCTGATACAAACTTAAATCTACGGAATGATAGATAAGTTTATCAATTGAAAAGTATTTGTTTAGTTTTGATAACTCTATAGCCAAAATTGTATCACCTAAAGATCGTTTAATTTGAGTACGCTAGTTGTGTCCTAGAAGATCAATTATGTTATTCATATACAACTAAAAAATGTGGACTTTTGGATTGTTGCACCAACTTTTTATTTATGACAGCATGAGAAAATTGCTCAGAAATCCTAGGGGTAGTTCGGGTTTGCCGCGGCAGAGTTAAGAGCTAATAGAAAAATTTAATAGAGCAAGGAGATGTGATACATGAAGATTTGGGTTAAGGGTGTTTTGGTAACGGGCCTAATGGCTGTTCTAGTATCAACCGGCTGTGCAGACAAAACGGTTCCAGTGACTATCGATACTATTTATTTTAACGGTAATGTCATTACGGTAAACAGTGAGGAGTTAGTTGCTGAAGCTATCGCGATCTCAGATGGAAAGGTACTGGCGGTTGGTGGTACCAAAGATATTATGGCAATGGCAACAGGCAAAACACGCAAAATAAATTTGGACGGCAAAACTATGGTGCCCGGTTTTATTGATGCCCATAGCCACCTATCCGCAGTTGCCATTCAGGTAGGGGCTGCAAACTTACTTCCGCCGCCAGACGGACCTGGGCAGAACATCGCTGCCCTGCAGCAAAGCTTGAGAAATTTTATAGCCACTTCTGACCTGGTTAAAAAACACCGTGTAGTGATCGGCTTTAATTATGATGATTCGCAGTTGCAGGAGGGCAGGCATCCCAATCGCCATGAGCTAGATGCGGTATCTACTGACATGCCTATTATGATTACACACCAATCAGGCCATATTGGTGTTTACAACTCCAAAGCATTAAAGATGTTTGGCATTACGGCTAAATCAAATGATCCTGCTGGCGGTATCATCCGTCGAGAAACAGGCAGTAATGAGCCAAACGGAGTCCTGGAAGAGAATGCGCACTTTGCGCTTGTTTATAAAATGATCCCATCATCCGCCCTAGCGGACAACCTGTCAGCGGCAGAAAAACAGTATTTGTCAAATGGCTTTACCACTATTCAGGATGGTAAGACTGATCCTGCCTCATTGGGTTTTATGGCTCAATTTGCTGCTGACGGAAAATTTACTGCAGATGTTGTTGCCTACGCAGATGTTGCTGGCATGAGCGATTATTCGATTCTTAATGGCCCGCTTCACTCTGATGACTACACTAACAATTTTAGGATCGGCGGTGTAAAACTTACCTTTGACGGCTCACCTCAGGGTAAAACAGCCTGGTTCACCAAGCCTTACCTCGTAGCGCCTTTAGGTCAAGATGAGAGCTACTTAGGCTATCCTGCATTTACTGACGCAGAAGCCTTAAAATGGTACTCGATGGCGTATGAAAATAATTGGCAAATGCTTACCCATACCAATGGCGATGCAGCTATTGACCAGTTGATTGATATTGCCACTCAGACTGCTGAGGCTTTTCCTGGGCAAGACCGACGGACTGTCATGATTCATGGGCAGTTTTTGAGAGAGGATCAAATTGATGATATTGAGCGTTTGGGCATTTTCCCGGCGCTTTATCCCATGCATACGTTCTACTGGGGAGATTGGCATCGTGATTCAGTTGCTGGAAAAGAAAGAGCGGATAATATCTCACCTACTGGATGGTTATTAGACAGAAACATTAAGTTCTCTATTCACTCCGATGCGCCAGTGACATTTCCTAACTCCATGCGAATTTTAGATAGCGCGGTAAATCGTACTACTCGCAGCGGGGCAGTGTTAGGTAAGGCGCAGCGATTAAGCCCAATGGATGCGATAAAGGCTATGACGATTTGGCCAGCCTACCAGCATTTTGAAGAGTCATCCAAAGGCTCATTAGAGGTAGGAAAACTAGCTGATATGGTTATTTTAGATCAAAACCCTCTGTCTGTTGAGTCCGTCAACATACAGTCGATTAAAGTCGTTGAAACAATTAAGAAAGGCGTTTCCGTTTTCATTGCGCAATAGAGTAGTGAAAATGCTTTTATTACCGGTTTTGCGGTCTCAAGCTTGGTTAGTTGGGACCTTTGATGTGACAGATTTTTAGGAGGTTAAGTGGTCGCTAATTCCTAGGTATCGTACGATTTAAAAAAAGGATTCTAATTCACCATTTTTATGGTACTTTTAGCCCTCGGCGGTGTGGTTGCAGAGAGGTTTTTGTGATGGTACTTGGATTCGATGAAGAGGTAAGTGCAACGGGTATTAAACCTGTTTGTAATGCACAGGCGGTTGTAGAGAATGGCTGTGTAAAGATAGTCTCAAATAACTTACTTTTACTCGAGCTTCCGAACCTTTGGTTACGTGACAACTGTCCTTGTGACGATTGTCGCGTTACTAAAACTCAAGAAAAATCATTTATCCTAAGTGAGGTTGCTCGAGACCTCTGCCCTGATCATGCCGATATAAGTGACGGATATCTTGCGCTGACCTGGCCAGATGGTCACATCACTAATTTTGAGCTTGATCATATTTTTGCGTTATCTAGGCCAAGGCACAAAGATCCAGTTAATTGGCAGCCAAGCTTTTCGCCAGGTTACTTTGACTGGACGAATTTTTTATCGGATGGTAATTACGCATGCTTGGCGATTCAGTCATTTTTAGAGGTTGGAGCTATTATTCTCGATAATGCTCCACAGACCGAAGGAACACTCGAATTGTTAGCACCAAGACTAGGCCCAATTAGGGAGGTTTTGTTCGACCGTATCCATAATGTTTGTATTGATGCTCGTGTTTACAACGTAGCTCACACGCCTATGGCGCTTCCGCCGCATAATGACTTTGCTAGCTACAGTTTCCCCCCAAGTGTCCAAGCGCTGCATATGCTGCAAAATGACGCTGAAGGCGGTAAGTCGATCATTGTTGATGCGTGGGCAATAGCAGAGTCAATAAGAGCAGAGCGAGTAGATTTTTTCGATAGTTTGTGTCAATTTCCAGTACCGTTCCGTGAATTTGATGAAAGTAATGAGACCTTCGCCATTGAGCCACTTTTTAAATGTGATACCGCGGGTAATATTATAAGTGTGCGATTTTCAAATCAGCTAATGCAAACGATTGACCCAATGCAACAAGGTGTAAGCCTGTTTTATGAGGCATATCATGACCTCTGTTGCCGTATTACAGATGTGGCTAATCGCTGCACCTTTCGCCTCCAGAGCGGTCAGGTTTTGTTAGTTGCGGCTCATCGAGTCCTTCACGCTCGAGAAGCATTTATTCCTTCTGGCCGGCGACATCTGCAAGATGCATACTTTGAGTTAGATAATGTCGCCAATCAATTAATCCAATTACAATATAATTATAAGGTGGCTCTTGCCTAAAATTGTATTCTTTGGGGCACATGAAAAGTGCCAGTAGAGAAGGGTATGATCTTGTTTATACTCAGGGCGCACATAATAGTGAGAAATATTACTCAGCGCTAGGATCACGGAGACCGAGGCGGCTATACTGCGGGCTGGTTTTTATCTCCAAGGTGCCTCTGCTTTGCAAGAACAAGATACTCTATTTAAGACGTCTTCGAGCGGCCTGAGCAATCAAGAATTGTTCCAAGCCATCGTCTCTTTTTTAAAGCCTTACCGTGGGCAAATAGCGATTTTCATGCTAGCACTGTTACTAACAGCGGGTATTACGTTATCGATCGGACATGGACTTCGCTTGATTATCGATCAAGGCTTGGTTGATACATCATTGGCGAGTCTCAATACAGCTATCGGTTTTGTGATCGTTGCCGCCATTTTGATGGCGATAGGGACCTCTGTCCGCTTTTACCTAATTTCATGGCTTGGTGAGCGAGTGAGTGCTGATATGCGAGTGGCTGTTTTCAATCATGTCATCAGCTTGCATCCAGATTTTTTTGAGACTAATCGTAGTGGTGACATCATGTCGCGACTGACCTCAGATACGACATTGTTGCAGTCAATTATTGGCTCGTCGCTGTCCATAGCCCTACGTAGTGGTATTAGCTTTTTAGGCGCCTTGGCAATGTTATTAATTACTAATGTCACCCTTACGCTAGTTGTTTTCGGCGCTATACCTCTGGTGCTATTACCTATTTTATATTTTGGTAATCGTGTCAGGGCTCTGTCACGTTTGAGTCAAGATTCTATTGCTAGCGTGGGTAGCTATGCGGGTGAAGTCATACAGCAAATAAAAACTGTGCAAAGTTTTACTCAAGAGGCTCTAGAGAAGAGCGCATTCGGTGGCGAGGTAGAGAGAGCCTTTAAAGTGGCTAAAAAGCGAATTCGTCAGCGAACTATGCTTACGGCAATGGTTATTTTGGCTGTATTTGGTGCTCTTGGGGCTATGGTTTGGTTTGGTGGGCGTGATGTTATATCTGGAGAGATGAGTGGGGGTGATCTTGGTGCCTTTATTTTTTATGCAACGCTAATGGCGATAAGTGTTGCCTCTTTATCGGAGGTATATGGTGAGCTTCAGAGAGCGGTGGGTGCGGCTGAGCGACTAATGGAGTTGTTGCAGGCTCCCAGTAAAATTATTAGTCCTTTAAAGGTAAAAGTAGATGTTACCCGGTTGGCCCCAGCATTAACATTTTCTCATCTTACGTTTCATTACCCATCAAGACCGAATCAGGCGGCATTAAATGACTTTTCGCTGATAATCCCTGAGGGAAAAGTGGTTGCCTTGGTAGGGCCTTCGGGTGCTGGAAAGTCCACTTTATTTGCTTTAATACAGCGTTTCTATGACCCTCAGGAGGGGTCAGTAGACTTTGGCGGTACCGCACTTAATCAGTTAGATCTGACCGATCTGCGAAAGCAGATAGCCGTGGTTGAACAACATCCCACGCTATTTACTGGGGATGTCATGTACAACATACGATACGGTAAATCAGATGCGACTGATGAGGAGGTTTTCGCTGCGGCGATGGCGGCTCACGCGGATGATTTTATTGGCAGGCTACCAGATGGCTATGCCAGTGATCTTGGTGAGCAAGGCGTGCGCTTGTCTGGTGGCCAGCGGCAACGCATTGCTATTGCTCGAGCATTGCTAAAGGACCCAAGAATTTTGCTATTGGATGAAGCAACCAGTGCTCTGGACGCTGAGAGTGAAAGAAAAGTGCAGCTTGCCTTAGATAAGCTAATGAAGGGCCGAACGACTATTATTATTGCACATCGTCTATCGACCATCTTGCATGCGGATGAGATAGTGGTGATGGAGGAGGGGCGTAATATAGCGATGGGTAGTCATCAGACTCTACTCGAGAAGAGCAGTCTCTACGCACGACTAGCGAAACTACAGTTTGCACCAGAGGCTAGCTAATGAGCCGCTGGTGCAAATGAACTAGCGTTTGATTCGTTCAGCGGGTATCCAAGGGAAATCGCATACAGTGGCAGTTAAGTCGCCCCAGGGCGCTTTAACGGTCAACGACGTTCCTATTGCTGAAAGTTCAGTGGGCACGTTTGCAAAGCCGATATTGCTCTCTACTCGCGGCGAGTATATACAGCGTGATACATAGCCGGTCTTTTTCCCATCATTAGTAATGCACCACCGTTGCTCTGGCGGTGCTTTAATCGCTTCCCCATCGATAAAGATACCGACCAACTTGCGTGCAGCCCCGGCCTCTTTGATTTTCTTTAGCGCGGCCTTGCCAACAAAATTCATTTCTTGGTCAACGTCCACTAGACGACCCAGATCAATGGTGTAAGGGGAGTCGTCTCGAGTAATGTCTGAGGCGTACGATAGCAGACCACCTTCAATACTGCGTGTGGTGTTTGGTGCAGCTGGGGCTATGTTGAATTCTTGTCCTGCGTCTCTGACCAGTTCCCAAAGCTCGTTGCCGCGCTTATGATCACGGAGGTAAAGCTCATAGCTAATTTCACCACTCCACCCAGTACGAGCAATGATCATTGGTATACCATTTAATGATGTTTCTTGGGCCCGATAAAAGCGCAGGTCGTTGTGAGCACCCTTAAACAGCTTGTCAATCAACATTGGGGCCTTAGGGCCGCCAATTTGGAGAGGAGATGCATCGGGTTCAAATACCTCTACATCTAATGGTGAATTCACCGCTACACCCTGAATCCAAAGCAGTACATCGCTATCACCTGGTGAAATCCAAAATTGGTCGTCAGCTAGGCGCAAAAGTACGGCATCATTAACGACGCCACCCTTGTGGTCGGTGAGCAAAATATACATGCAACGACCAAGCTCGCATTTTTCCAAATTGCGCGGTGTTAGGCGTCTGACGAACTCGTAGGCATCTGGGCCTTTAATTTCAATTTGTCGTTCTGCAGCCACGTCCCACATGGTCACATCATTGGTCAGGCTATGATACTCAGCATCATTGCCAGCATAGGCAGTTGGCATGTACATATGATTGTAAATCGTGAACGATTTTGCACCATGTTTTCTAGTCGAATTGTAATAGGGTGACTTGCGTATACGCGCGCCAATTGAAATCGAAGCTGGGTGGGAAATCTGAGTCATTATGTTACCTTTTAGCGCGGTCAATACCGCCAAAATGTGGATTAATATTAGGCCTTTTTTCAGCCGCGATTCTATTCCTTTTTTGCGGCAAGATTGTCCTAATTGCGACCTTAAATTGCACAAAAATACCAAGCTGGAATCTTCTGTAAACGTACCGGTTAGTGGCGGACAAGACATCTTTTTTGTATCAATGTTTACGCGCCCCACAATTTCCAATAGCCATACGGTATAGTGATCTTTTTGAGATCAAATTTCGTAGATCCTTTAGGAATATATCTATAACTTTTCACTGCCAATAATAAAAAGAGATGCCAATGTATCGTTTACTTTTAGTTTGCTGTTTTGCGTTGAGCGCATGCTCCCCGTTTGGTAATGACGCTACTCGTTCTGAGGGTGAAATAATTAAAACGTCTAGCGGGATGGTTCAAGGTCAGGCAAGTAGTCTTGTAGAGAGTGTTGTGGCCTGGTCAGACATTCCCTTTGCTCAACCCCCAGTGGGTGATCTTCGCTGGAGAGCGCCACGGGCGTTAATTGCTCCTAATCAGCGTATTGCTAACAAAGAGGATACAGCCTGCGTTCAAAAAGCCAGCAACTATGGTGGTGTGGAAGGCGATGGAATCGTTGGTTCAGAAGACTGCCTTTATTTGGATATAAAAGCGCCTGCTGACTTTAGGGAAAAAAATTATCCGGTGATGTTTTGGATACACGGAGGAGGAAACACTACAGGCCTAAAAGACTATTATGACTATAGCAAGCTGGCTGCTGCCAAGGGCGTAGTGGTTGTTAGTGCTAATTACCGACTCGGAGCATTAGGTTGGTTCTCTCACCCAACCATTCAAGACCCCCAAACTGGATTGGACAAAACTGCCAACTTTGGCACGTTGGACATTATAGAGGCGCTTAAATGGGTCAAAGACAACATCGATAGCTTTGGTGGCGACCCAGATAATGTCACCATCTTCGGAGAATCTGCCGGAGGACACAACGTTTATGCGCTACTAGCCTCACCGTTGTCAGATGGTTTGTTCCACAAAGCGATATCGCAGTCGGGTTACACGAGCAGCCACAGCGTTTTAGACGCGATTAATGAGAATGCTAGAAACCCACTAGTTAAAAGAGGCTCATGGCAAATTGTTAATCAGATCGTTAAATCGAGTGACAGTGCATTAGAAGTTAGGCGCCAACTCAAAAGCATTGATGCGCGCGAGTTTGTTGGGCTTTATTACAAAGAAGAGGGCATTGATAGTATGCCGCTAACAACCAGAGATGGGATTGTGATACCTGACATTGGATTGTTAGCCGCGCTTGGAGAGCCGCAATATGCAAAAAATGTTCCGGTGATGGCAGGCGCAACGAAGGATGAAGTTGCTCTGTGGAATGGTTTACATCGCTACTTTATGGACACTGAATACCGCTTCACCAAACTCCTACCTCCGATCGTAACTATTAAAGATCCTGCGCTGTTTAATCTTTGGGTACGAACTCGCTCTCATGCATGGAAACTACGTGGCGTTGATATCCCACTTCAATCGCTAGAGGCGGCTGGCTATGACAAGCTCTATGCGTATCGGTTTGACTGGGACCATCAAGAACGTTCAATGTTTGCTGATTTCCCTAATATTCTCGGAGCGGCCCATGGCACTGACATTGCGTTTGTTACTGGAGACTACAAGTACGGTCCCATATCATCTTATGTCTATCCAGAGGGCTCGGCGAGAGATGAAATGGAGGAAACTATCATGAGCGCTTGGAGTAACTTTGCATCAATCGGTTCTCCAGGTGCAGATATGGCTATTAACTGGGACCAATTTACGAGTAGCTTACCGACATATATTCATCTTGATAAGAGCGAGCTACTTCGGTCTGATGTCGAGTTGCATTCCATGGATTCTCTTTTAAATACACTCAGCGACCATGCCGCTCCTTCTGAGTTAGAGCGATGCTTAATCGTCTGGGAGTCTTTAATTAACGTAGGCGACCCTGACTTGGTCGCGATGAAAGCTTGGAATGGTGGGGTCTGTAATCGCTTTGACCTTACCCAAGAGCAGAAAAATATACAGGACCAAATTATTGCGGAGTTTGGGAGTACTGGCGTTTATTAGCTAGCACAATAGCTAAATTTTTTTCATAGGAGAATTATGATTTTGATGCGCTTAATTCGGCTTCTTAAATTACCCAGTAGTTGGGTGCACCTAGTCTTGCTGATTGCGCTGTCACTGCTCTTTATTAACATTGGTATTGATCATTTTGTTAATCCAGATTTTTACCGAAACATTATGCCAGCCTATTTGCCAATGCATACTGAAGCTATTTACATCAGCGGTTTTTTTGAAATCTTGGGTGGGGTTGCAATCTTATTTCCGAAACTACGATCAATGGCAGGCTGGGGTCTGGTCCTTCTGTTAATTGTTGTGTTTCCTGTGAATATTCACATGGCTGTAAATCCGAATCTGTTCCCAGACATTCCATTATCATTTCTCTATATCCGACTGGTACTACAGTTTATAATTATTTACTGGACATATTTCGCGACACAGCTCCCGCCTCAGAAAGATGTACTGACTCTAAAATAATGCGTTTTCGAGTTGGCGATTAGGTAAAAAAAAGACTAAATTTCACTTGTAGCTCAAGTTAATGAGTCTGTTTTCAGCCCTGAGTCTGTCATGTCGAAGAATGCTAATCGAAAATATAGAGATACCCGACGCCGAACCGAGCTGAAGCGTGTTCCAGCGGGTATAGAGCAATATCAATCAATGATTGATACGCCGGTTTTTATTATCGCTGTCGACGGGAGCTTTTACCAACTGGACAAGTTTTCCTCGCCACAATTAAAGCGTCTCGATTGCAGGGTATAAAATCGCTTCTGAATACCATCAAAAAAATGCGCTTGGGCGACCTAGTTAAAAACACTGACGCATCTAGTTAGGCTAAATTTTGCGATCAAGCGACCATTGAAACTAGCCGATCATAAATAACGTCTTACCCAACTACCCAACCACATGAGATATCTCAAAAAAGCAAAGACTCAGCCTTAATTGTGCATCGAGATACATGATAATGAGCGCTTTTTGAGACGCTCACACTAATTCCTAAAGGGGTATAGATTTTACTCTGCTCTAGTGGAATTAATTCTTCGGTTTAAGCGATGTACATCTAATTGTTTTTTTTGTTCTGCTCTTACTAGATTAGACGGCTAGATAATCCCTCAGCCACCATTGTTATGTTTATATCCAGCTTTACATTGTGCGATTAAAAAAACCTAGAAACTCATCTCATTAGGCTTAACACTGCTTCATTAAAACGATAAACTCACAAGCCTCTTAGTCACAATAAAGATCAACGCATTATGAATAAAGATATTAACCAATTATCAACTCAGCTTGGCGTGGCTCTCCTATCAAAAAGCGCGATTGTGACAACCGCTGAATCTTGCACCGGCGGGGGTGTTGCGCAGGCGATCACGGATATTGCGGGTAGCTCCAAGTGGTTTCACTGTGGCTATATTACTTATGCGAATCATGCAAAGCACAAGACTTTAGGCGTGTCAGCCGAGGTATTGGCCGCCCAGGGGGCTGTTTGCGAAACTGTGGTGATCGAAATGGCCAGGGGTGCTGCGCGTGAGGCTCAAGCTGATTACGCCATCGCAATCAGTGGGGTTGCCGGGCCTACTGGCGGCAGTTCAAACAAACCTGTTGGAACGGTATGGTTTGCCTGTCTAGGCCCTCAAGGCGTAACGACCGTGAAACACCAATTGGCGGGTGATAGAAATGCGGTAAGAGAGCAGTCCGTTCAGATTTCTTTGCAACAACTGTTGCATCAAGTGACCGAATGAACTACTGTACACCCATACAGTAAATAAAGATAAAGCAACATTTCCTATTTTAGCAGTCACTGATATCGAGGTTTACACAATGGAAGCAAATAAAGCAAAAGCGCTGGAAGCAGCCCTAGGTCAAATTGAGCGACAGTTTGGTAAGGGTACAGCCATGAAATTGGGTGATAAGCCCATTGAGAAAATCCCATCAGTGTCTACTGGATCATTACCGTTAGACATTGCGCTGGGAATAGGTGGACTTCCCTTTGGCCGTGTTGTGGAGATTTATGGTCCTGAATCGTCAGGCAAAACTACGTTAACTTTGAGTGTTATTGCTCAGGCCCAAAAGTTGGGTAAGACGTGTGCCTTTATTGACGCAGAGCATGCTCTTGATCCTGCCTATGCCGGAAATCTTGGTGTAAAGACAGATGACCTAATTGTATCGCAACCAGATACTGGAGAGCAGGCTTTAGAAGTTACGGATATGCTTGTTCGATCAGGCGCCGTGGATGTTGTTGTTATTGATTCGGTAGCGGCCCTAGTACCAAAAGCAGAAATTGAAGGTGAGATGGGCGACCATCATGTGGGTCTTCAAGCGCGCTTAATGTCTCAGGCACTGCGGAAATTGACAGGTAATATCAAGAACGCAAATTGCCTAGTGATATTCATAAACCAAATTAGAATGAAGATTGGTGTAATGTTTGGGAGTCCCGAGACTACCAGTGGTGGAAACTCTCTCAAGTTCTATTCTTCAGTTCGTCTAGACATTCGTAGGATAGGTGCTGTCAAAGAAGGCGATGAGATTATTGGTAATGAAACTCGAATCAAAGTCGTTAAGAACAAAGTCGCTCCACCGTTTAAGCAGGCAGAGACTCAAATTCTCTACGGTACGGGCTTCAACTTTTACGGTGAACTCATTGATCTTGGCGTTAAAGCGGGCTTTGTAGACAAGGCTGGCGCTTGGTACGCATATCAAGGAAGCAAGATTGGTCAAGGTAAGAAGAACGCAGCGGCGTTTTTAGATGAAAATCGTGATGTTGCCGCGGTGTTAGAAAAGTCCATTCGCGACTTATATCTTGTAGAGCCTGAGCCCAAAAAGGACGTTGAAGTGAAAGAATCTTCAGTAGGGGAGTAATTGCCGTTATCGCTGATGTGCCTAACAAGTATTAGGCACAGTTGGGGTTGGCGGCTAAAGCAGAGTTTTTAGTGTATAAACATCTGAGCTACGCTGAGCCAAAAGGTAAGACCATGCTGAGATTGACTCATCGCATTAATCAATTGTAAAAGCACTACTAATCGTTGTTTAAAGCAAAGAATAATTTAGCCGCCCCGAGTCAAATAAGTCTGAAAAGTGTGCAAGACTGGCAATGGCTATAATTTATAGAAGGCATGCCTTATATGGTTGTAGAGGCTAAAACGATACGTATTAAGGCGATGGATTTATTGGCTCGCAGAGAGCATTCTGTTAAAGAATTATTGCGGAAGCTATGTGAGCGGTATGAAGAAACCGAGCTGATTGCTGATGTTGTGCGTCAGCTTAGTGAAGATAACCTAGTCAGCGATAGTCGGTTTGCAGAAATGTACATTCGTAGCCGTATTGGAAGGCAGTTCGGGCCCGTAAAAATCAAAAATGATTTACGTGAACGAGGTGTATCTGAGGATAAAATAAGGTTTGCTTTGAATGAGGCTAATCAGAATTGGCTTCAGTTGATCCAAGAGCTTTCGGAAAAAAAATACGGTAAAACACTGCCTTCAGAGGCGAAGGAGACTGCGAAGCGAATGCGATTTTTTCAGTCACGAGGATTCGATACCGACTGCATTAGATCGATCTTTCAATGAAACCGAAAGTTTAAGATTAAGTTATTGGGATTCAATTTTTTCGTTCAATAGGTGCCTAAGCTTTCTCGCGTAATAGTAGCTCAATTAGACGTTAGTCTAATGTGTCTGTGCTTAACCTAAATGTTTGCTAAAAAGATCAGCGATTCGTTGCGGAACCCAGCTATTGCCGGCTGCATCTGTGATAAAACCACAGTGACCGCCATATTCTTGTTTGTCGATAATTAAATGCTCGCATGAGTCAATTTTGTCTACATCGGCCACTGGTAAAATAGGATCGTCCTCGGATGCAATTAGATAAGCTGGAATGGCTAATGCACTCAATCTATTACCGGTTAAGGCATAGGCCGAGAAGTAGCTTTTGGCATCTGGAAATGGCGTAAATTTAGGAATAAAGGTTTGATTGATATCATCTAGAGTCTGCACCTTTGCAAGGTCTTCAGCAAAGTTCAGCTCTGGGAAGTAGCTTAATTTTTTTGAGATTGAGCGTGTCCAGCGTTTGAAAAAGTACTTCTCATAGATAAATAAACCCTGGTTCATTGCGGTCATGGCATTGTTTGGGTCTACTGGAGGGCAAATTGCGATGGCTGCTTTTATATTTAGCGCAGGCCCTCGATCGGCCGCAATTCTCAATGTAAAATTCCCACCCAGAGAAAAACCAGCTAAAAATACATTTTCATAGGGCCGGTCGGCACAGAACACTTGTATTGCATCGCCCACTTCCTCTATTAGCGTAGAGTTAAAAGCCTCCGCATTTAAGTGATGACTCTCCCCATGATCCCGCATGTTAAGTCGTAGTACATCAAACCCTTGGTGCAAGAGATAATAGGCTGTTGTAACCTGATAAGCAGACTGACTTGAACCCTCCCAGCCATGAAGTAAAATAATAAGCTCAGCGTTTATTGTTTCAGACGCTCCGGTAATAGCCTTGTCAAACTCTGCAGTAAGCCGAACACCTGCCTCTGTGGTAATAACAAGCTTGTCCGAATTAAGTGTTTTAGTTATCTTTTTAGCGCGTATTTTTCTAGGCCCAACGCTGTTCATAATACTTTGGATATGAGCGTTTTTTAAATAGGCTGGTGGGGTAAATCTCGTGGCGGACATAGACTATTTTTATTACCGTGATTAGTGATCTTTGAAATTCTATGCCAATGATAGCGATGACGTTGACTTAACGCTATGCTTATTGATATACATGGATAGCTTTATGTATGTTGGCAAAAAATTTATTTAGGTTAATTGGTTTAGCTCCCTTATTAGTGGTGCAAAGGCTAGCTTTGATTACTTCCATAAATTTGGCTGCCTGCTTATAGTGTCTGTAGTGTTATGTTTTGAGGAGCTTTTTATGAACAACAATGGTTTATTGCTCGTTTTGATATGTCTGTTAGGTTTGCATACAACAGGCTTTTCACAAATAGAGAGTGGGACTATTAACAATGCCGAAGATCTTTTAACAACTACCTCAAGTATGCTGGACAAGCTTGAGCAAATTGAAGAGGTAGATCCTAAAGAATGGGGTATCCGGAATGGATGCATATCTAGATCAAGAATTCGCAGTATTCGTTTTATAGACGATCAATCGGCCATCGTAAAAATGATGGGTAAAAAGAAAATTCTGTTAACTATGCGCAAAGAATGTCATGGCATCGCGCGAGAAGGCTATATTACTCGCGTCAACGGCAATAAGCTTTGCGCTAAATTTGATCGTTTCGAAGTTATTGACAGAGGGATGTCTTGCGCAATCGAGTCTTTTGAGCCCTATATTGAGCCGGTTACCGCAGAGGACAGTGTCGATAGATAATTTGGTTTAAGTAACGAGTGAGAGGTCCATCTATTTATATGCTCAAACATAACGTTTTCTCAGGTTACATTTGCGCTTTTCTTTTTTGTCTGTTTTTTGTGCGAGAGTCGGACGCTAAAGAGTTGCTGGATATTACTCCTTATTTAGAACAGGGAGGTTTGGTGCGAGGTTCAGTCCCGCCTGGTTATCAAGTCAAATATGCCGGTCAGTCTCTGCAAATTACTCCAGATGGAACATTTATTATTGGTCTTGGTCGAGACGCGCCAAATTTACTGGTATTGACTTTAATTAGCCCTGTCGATTTAAAAACGGATTACTCGTTTTCTGTTAAGAGCAGAGAATATAAGGTTCAGTCGGTGACAGGTGTTCCGCAGCGAACTGTAAATCCTAGCGACTCAGATACCTTGAGAATTAGACAAGATTCAAGATTGGTAAAAGAGGCGCGCAGAGGGGGTTCGGGCAGTTTGGATTTTCTTGGTGGTTTCATAAAGCCGTTGGAGGGACCCATTACCGGGGTGTATGGTAGCCAAAGAGTGTATAACGGTGTTCCCAAAAGCCCACACTATGGGGTCGATTATGCCGCGATGACCGGTACTTTGGTATTTGCACCAGCATCCGGTGAAATCACTCTGGCGCATCCCGATCTTTTTTACTCAGGTGGAACCATCATTATGGACCATGGTTTTGGGCTTACCTCGTCTTTCTTGCATCTTAGTGAAATTTTGGTGTCTGTTGGACAGCGCGTAGAGCAGGGCGATCCAATCGCGAAGGTTGGTTCTACGGGACGAGCTACTGGACCGCATCTTGATTGGCGAATGAATTGGTTAAACGTGCGTATTGATCCGCAATTAGTTATGGACACTCTACCGGGGACTCAATAGACATAAGTTCGTATTTTTAAACAGATTACGGCTAAGCCGCCCCTAGTATGGCGATTTGCATGTATTTTGCGTACAATGGGGTCCCGTAAAAATGGATGATATCAGTGGACAAAGAACTCTTAAGTATCCTTGTGTGCCCAGTCAGTAAGGCGCCACTAGACTACGATAACAAGCAACAGGAATTGATCTGTAAGGCCAGTGGCCTTGCATACCCTATTCGTGATGGAATCCCTGTAATGCTAGAATCTGAAGCGCGCCGTCTGCACGCCGACGAAAAGCTCAAGAAACGGCCCTAAACTCTAAAAATATAAAAGGCGTTGTTAATGTCAGAGACTACCCCGTCGCTATTCACACGTATCATTAATCGTGAAATTCCAGCTGAGATACTTTACGAAGATGAGTTGTGCATTGTTATTAATGACATTGCTCCTCAGGCGCCGGTGCACATGTTAGTTATTCCTAAGCAGGAGATAGCGCGACTGGTTGATGCGGCGCACTCGGATCAATCTATATTGGGCCATCTGTTACTAGTGGCTGGTGAGGTAGCTCGTCAATTTGGTGTTGATGATGCTTTTCGGTTAGTCCTCAATAATGGCGCGGATGCTGGACAGACAGTTTTTCATTTGCATCTGCATATTTTAGCAGGTGTAAAAGGCAGTACAGAATTTTCAGAAGTAAATATTGGTAGCTAGTGAATAGCTAGAAAGACCTTATTAAAGACTAATTTCGATTAAAAAGTGATGACCAAACAATGATGAAAAGCGCCGATATAAGAGACGCCTTCCTTAAATATTTTGCTGATAAGCAGCATAGGGTAATGCCCAGTAGTAGTCTTGTCCCCGGTAATGACCCGACCCTGTTGTTTACAAATGCGGGAATGGTGCAGTTTAAAGATGTGTTACTCGGGGCTGAGCACCGCGATTATAATCGCGCTGTGTCATCGCAGCGATGCGTGCGAGCCGGCGGCAAACATAATGATCTAGAGAATGTCGGCTACACCGCACGGCACCATACTTTTTTTGAAATGTTAGGCAACTTTAGTTTTGGTGATTATTTTAAACGTGAAGCGATTGGTTATGCCTGGGAATTTTTGACTAATGTGCTAGAGCTTCCTAAGGACCGGCTTTGGGTAACGGTCCATATTAGCGATGATGAAGCTGCAGATATTTGGATTAATGAGATTGGTATTGATCCAAGTCGGCTCTCTCGGCTGGATGAAGATAACTTCTGGCAGATGGGTGATACAGGTCCCTGCGGGCCCTGTACAGAGATATTCTGGGATCACGGTGATCATATACCTGGAGGCCCGCCGGGTAGTCCAGATGATGATCTAGATCGATATATTGAGATTTGGAACTTGGTGTTTATGCAGTTTGAGCGTGACGCAGCGGGTACTATGACGCCACTGCCGAAGCCGTCAATAGATACAGGGATGGGCTTAGAGCGCATAGCTGCGGTTATGCAGGGCGTTCATAATAATTATGACATTGACCTATTTCAGCATTTGATCAAATCAGCCGCGGCTGTGACGGGTTGTCAAAACTTGAAGGAAAACTCACTTAAGGTCATTGCCGACCATATACGGTCATGCGCATTTTTAGTCATAGATGGTATCGAGCCTTCCAATGAGGGGCGAGGTTATGTTCTGCGTAGGATTATTCGTCGCGCTTTACGGCACGGCCATAGTTTGGGAGCAAAAGGGAGTTTCTTTTTTAAGTTAGTAGACTCTTTAGGTGAAGTAATGGGTGAAGCCTATCCTGCATTACTTCAGCAGAGCGCCAACATTAGCAAGGTCATTAAAAAGGAAGAAGAGCAGTTTGCACGAACTCTCGACAAAGGGATGGGCGTGCTTGAAAGTGCGCTTAGCGACCTTGTGGGTTCAGAATTGCCGGGCAAACTGGTGTTTCAGCTTTATGATACCTATGGTTTTCCTACTGACTTAACCAATGACATTGCGCGGGAAAGAGGGTATAGCCTCGATATGAATGGCTATGAGACGTGCATGCAAGAGCAGCGAACAAGAGCTCGCGCGGCTAGCCAGTTCAGTATTGATTATACTGAGACTATCCGTCTCGAAGGTTCTACTGACTTCTGTGGTTATGCGGTTACAGAGTTAAGCTCTGAGATTATTGGGTTATATAGCGCCGGAGAGACCGTTGACACTGTCTCTGAGGGGGCGGATGTCGCGTTAATTTTGAATCAAACCGCATTTTATGCAGAATCTGGTGGTCAGGTTGGCGACAAGGGGTTGCTAACCAAAGGGTCTGCCGTTATTGCTATAAGTGATTGTCGTAAAGTTGGTAATCACCATCTTCATATTGGTCAGGTTTTGTCAGGCCAGTTTAATATTGGAGAGCGAGTAAACGGGTCGGTCGATGAAGCTCAACGACACGCCGTAACCCTTAACCACTCAGGTACACATTTGCTTCATGAGGCGCTTAGACAGGTACTGGGCGAACATGTTCATCAGAAAGGTTCCCTAGTTAATCATGAACGACTACGGTTCGATTTTTCTCATAGTGAACCCGTTACTTCTGAGCAAATAAGGCGCATCGAGCATATTGTGAATGCAGAGGTGCTTAGAAATACTAAAGTTACTACCGATGTAATGAGCATGGAGGCAGCTAAAGCCAAAGGTGCGATGGCCTTGTTTGGTGAAAAATATGGTGATGAAGTCCGAGTAGTTAGTATTGGCGGCGATTTTTCAATTGAGTTATGCGGTGGTACTCATGTGTCTCGCACAGGGGATATTGGGCTACTCCGAGTATCAGCCGAAACCAGTGTTGCTGCCGGCGTAAGGCGGATTGAAAGTGTTACCGGGATGGGTGCTCTAGCTCTCTGTGATAAAGAACAGGACGCTATAACAGACATTGCGACTATGGTACGCGGTGCTCGCAATGGAGTGGGCGAAAAAATTCAAGGAATTATGGACGAAAATAAGCGTCTGCAGAAGGATTTGGAAAAGTTAAAAAGCAAACTCGCTAATGTTGCCGGTAGTGATCTCATGGCAAGTCTTCGCACCGTTAGTAATGTTTCGGTCATAGCTACTATTGTGGATGGTGCGGACTCTAAAAGTTTACGTGGGGTAGCCGATCAAGTGCGTTCAAAAATGCAATCAGGTGTATTTTTACTTGCTGCGCTTGATGGAGAGAAAGCCGCTCTGATTGCCGGAGTAACTGCAGATCTCACCGATAAGATAAAGGCCGGTGAATTACTCAAGTTTGTGACCGCTCAGGTTGGTGGTAAAGGAGGTGGGCGTGCTGATATGGCTCAAGGTGCGGCTAGCGATGTAACAAATCTCCCAACAGCGTTAGAGTCGGTTTATGGTTGGGTAGAAACAAACCTCACATAACATGTAATATTTAACATTTAAGGTGGGTTAATGTTTAATTCACCACTTTTAAACTACACGGACAGCGATGATGAGTTTGATCGTGCAAAAATATGGTGGCACTTCAGTCGGCACGGTAGAGCGCATAGAGGCTGTGGCTCGGAAAGTTGCTGCGAGTTATAACAAGGGCAATCAGCTTGTGGTAGCGGTCTCCGCAATGAGCGGCGAGACTAACCGCCTGATTGGATTAGCTAACCAGATTGACGAGCAAGCTAGTCTCCGTGAAATTGATGTATTGGTAAGTACTGGTGAGCAAGTAACAATTGCACTCTTGTGTATAGCGCTTCAAAAGCAGGGAATCGATGCTCGATCCTATACTGGAGGGCAGGTGCGGATTTTAACCGATGACGCACATGGGAAGGCACGAATTAAAGATATCGACTCTCATCGTGTTGAGTCTGATCTTTTAGCGGGCAGAGTTGTCGTCATAGCCGGCTTTCAAGGTATGGACGAAGACGGAAATATTACCACTCTAGGTCGTGGTGGATCGGATACGACAGCGGTTGCAATGGCAGCGGCACTAGGTGCTGATGAGTGCCAGATCTATACTGATGTTGATGGCGTATACACAACGGACCCAAGGGTTGTTCATGATGCGCGCCGCCTCAGTAAGATAACCTTTGAAGAGATGTTAGAGATGGCCAGCCAAGGCTCTAAAATTCTGCAGATTAGATCGGTTGAGTTTGCCGGCAAATACAACGTTCCTCTACGAGTGCTCTCTAGCTTCAGTGACGGTAGTGGGACACTAATTTCTCTTGAGGATGATGACCAAATGGAAAAGCCACTCGTATCAGGGATTGCGTTCAATAAGCATGAAGCGAAATTAACAATCAGAGGCATTCCAGATCAGCCTGGTGTGGCATACAAAGTTCTTGGTGCTATAAGTGAAGCAAATATTGAAATTGATGTGATCGTTCAGAACGTTGCTAAAGATAATTCTGCGACAATTACTTTTACGGTTAATGAGAGCGATCTAAATCAGGCCGAGCGTCTTCTAAAAGAGATTGCAATTGATTTAGGAGCCTTAGAAGTTGATGCTGACAAGCATATTGGCAAAGTGTCAATTGTTGGCGTAGGCATGCGTTCCCATGCTGGTGTAGCGGCAAAAATGTTTCAAGCGTTGGCAAACGACGGAATTAACATCCAGTTGATTACTACTTCAGAGATAAAAATTACTGTTGTTATTGAAGAGCGATATTTAGAATTAGCTGTCCGCAGCCTGCATTCAGCATTTGAGCTAGGGAAACCTGATATTTTGGAGAGTTAATTCATAATTATATAGGATAAGGTGTTAAGTTCGTACTAGTTCAGGTTTATCCTGATACCCCACCAAGATTGCTAATATTTACTATAATATAAAATAGGTTGTCCAAGAAGATGGCCAAAGTTAACGGAGATCTGCATGTTAATTCTCACCAGAAGAGTAGGGGAAACGCTAGTAATTGGTGATGACGTCACCGTAACAGTTTTAGGTGTGCGGGGTAACCAAGTCAGATTGGGTGTTAATGCTCCTAAAGATGTTGCTGTGCATCGAGAAGAAATCTATCAGCGCATTCAAAATGAAAAAGATGCAGTAAATTCGGCAGAAAATGACGAAAACGGTAACATCGACGTTTGATTTTTCTGTCAGTGTGATATCATGCCGCCGCTGGTCTAGGGCGGCATAGTTGTTTCTGAAGCAACCTATTTTCGATCCTACTAAGACTATCACGGAGAAGTGGCCGAGTGGCTGAAGGCGCGCCCCTGCTAAGGGTGTATACGTTTATAGCGTATCGAGGGTTCGAATCCCTCTTTCTCCGCCATATTTTATCTTTAAAAGCTCTACAGCCCTTGTTAGCTCTCGTTTCTTACGAGACTGATGGGGAGCAGTAGACAGATGCGGAATATGTATCACATAAATTATTGTTATTTATAGTTATTGTTGATTGCTTTCTAGTCCATCATCATGGCGAATCCAGAGACTGTTGAACCTGTAAAAGTTTGGAAGAAGGTTTTTATTAATCAGTAACGGATGTTTAGTTAACCCTCAGTTAAGACCCTATTGGAGGAAACACCTTCCAAGTCACCACTCCTCCAACCACTGAACCCAACAAAAAGAACCAATAACCTATCTCCTCAATAAGAAATCGCTGATCATAGGTAACAGGTATGTCAAAGAGCCATTCAGCCCCTAAACAAACTCCGTGATACAGGATAAAAAAACAGGCTCCAGAGGCTACTGTGGCTATTCCGGCTATTAGTTGTTTGATAGTCTCGCCTGCAGCGGCTATTAGGTGTTGGATGAAGGTTTGTAACTTCACCTCAATAACTCCATAGCCTCAGCACCTGTCATACCAACCTTAATACCAAGTTCAGTAGCATCCTTAGACACGGCCTTTACTGATGCCTTGAGCATATCATCATGGGTATTAACTCCAGAGACTATGGCACAGGCTTCATCAATACAGGAATCAGTGTTGATGTAACCGCAACCTAGGAAGCCTAAGGAGCCTTTTACTATCAGTAAAGGAGCTTCAAGACTTATCTTACTTCTCTCAAGACCAGACCAATTAAAAGGAGTGTCATCAGCAAAGGTGGATATGGAGACCAGTAGAGTAAGCAGAACTAATCGTTTCATATCTAATCACCCTTCTTTAATTCGTCTCTTATCTCTTTAAGCAACTCTGTATTCTCCTGCTGTCGGGTAACAAAAAAGTAAAGAGGATAAATGCCCAGAGTAATAACTGTGAGAATCAAGAAGATTATGAAATTACCAATACGTGAAGCCATTTAAATATCCTTTTGATTGACTAAATTTACTAAAGCTTAAAACATCAACTCAATGATCGCTATAAGTATCACTGAAAAAACTATCCCCAAAGCCAAAATGGCGCTCTTTGGCAATACCCAAAAGATGCTCTTTGGTTGGCTGTCTCTATCATCGTTATTTACACATATACCTTATAATCATTGCTGATTTAGTCTTCAGAATACTTATCAGTTTTTAATTCCTTCTCATCGTATTTATTAGGAGTACCTCCGGGACTGAGATTAATTACTAGAACTAACAAAGCGGTCATTATTTCAATATAAGTATTTTCAACAGCATAAGGAGTAATAATGATCACAATCCACCAACCACTCAACCCCACATCGTGAAGCCTTCGAATTTGCAACGATATATTTGTCGGTAAATTTAGAGCAACAAAGAAGAATAATATCGAAGACCAGAGCATAGGTTCGGAGCCTTCTTTAAACATTAAAAAGCCAAAAACAAATATTATGATAAAAACTATAAATTGAAATAGGCTGAATTTCCAAAAATCTAATACCCCTGTTCTCCCTGTAATGGTGAAGCTTTTCTTATAGGTATCTTTTACAGTTCTTAGCATTGCTATTCTCCTGTTTTGACCAAATTAATCATAGCTGAATAATCCATCCAGTCAAATCAGGGCTAGATTGAGGTGATTCCACCTATACAAATTTTTTAAACTCTTTTGAATCTAAATTCA
>ENA-ORXF01000447-ORXF01000447.1-marine-metagenome-genome-assembly--contig:-NODE-447-length-30543-cov-8.556916_pt1 | contig 30543 bp, 15 predicted proteins | sample MGYA00237864_ERZ511476 | MGnify/ENA primary metagenome ERZ511476 (study PRJEB26306, sample SAMN06343908) | marine metagenome | isolation source: coastal waters | place: Atlantic Ocean: West Antarctic...
ACTTCCATCTTGTTCCTTGTGGTGTCTTTGTTAGTGGCAGAGTTGTCATCTATCACTTTGTAATATGTTTGGTTGTACAATGTGGCATTCGTACCTGTAGAATTTGGTGTGAGGTATGTGATAATACCTGTTGGGTCAACAGTTGTACCACCATTCCCGAATGACATCTCATGCACGAAGCCTGTTGCCTTGTTCGCTAATGAACTGGCCAGTGCCTGTGACATGTTTTCGTAGTGTATTGCGTTTCTCTTATCAACAATCACTTCACCTGATTCTGGATCAAATATCTTGATATGTCCTTCTATCATTACTCCGCTTTGGTCCTGAGGCTTTTTGTTCTCTTCTTCTGATTCTGTTTGTTTAGTGTCCTGTGTCATCTAGTGTATTTATTCAGGTGAGTTTGTTGGTTCGTTAGCTATGAATTTAGCCTGCCCTGATGTTGATCCTTTTAATCCTTTTCCGTCACTTGGATTACCATCTAGTGCTGTGTACCATACCTGTCCTTTCTTATGTAAGATTTTAACCTGTGTTTCGTCTGCTGGAGCAGTACTTAAAGTAACTGCCGTAGTAGATCCGTCCACAGAGTAGTTAATAGTTGATCCATCCTCGCTAGTGAGTAACAATCGTTGGCCACCAATGAATATGTCTAACTCACTAGCGGAAGATGGGGCTTGTGATAGTGCGAAAACAACAGTACTACCGTCACCTGTGAAGGTGTTGGTGTACACTGTGTCCGCATAAGGTATAGTTTGAGTTCCGCTGGCATCTACCACTAGTGTGCCATCGCTATGGTCCTTAATTCCTGTTCCTAAGGTTCCACGTCTTAGTTGTCCCAACGTGTTCCCTGATTTTGTAAAGTATTCTATTCTCTCTTTGTCTACGAATACTACCCCTGGCATGTTGTTTGCCGCATCGGGTTCTGGTAATGCTGTGCCATTATCAATTTGCATAGTCTGGCTTGCTTCTGTTAACTCGTCTACTAATTTCGTAGTTGAGGTTTTACTAATACGTTTATAGAAAGTTCTATTCAACATGTCTTTAAAGATTCTAAATCCTGTTGCACCCCTAGAGGACTCTATAGAAAAATACATCACATCCAATCTATCTGTCGTTATCATTGTGTGTCCGCTCACGTTAATCAAGTTGCCACTCACTGTGTAATCAAATCCTTCTATCAAGTGTACACCGTTCAACCAAACCCAAGCGTATCCAGATAGTGTAGGAAATCTTAATCTATACAGACCGTTTGCTTTTCCTTCTAGTACTTCTCTTTTCTGATTCATCCCCAGTGCATTGTTGAATGTTGTAACCGACATCACATCGCCCGTCGAGATTGTCTGTCCATCTGACGCTAGTCTTGTTGGATCTATTATAATGTCTGTTCCCTCGTTGTAGTATTGCTTGTCCACAATAGTTGTCAGGGCGACCAAGTCCGTGGATGATGCTGGTGTGTCTAGTCTAACACTGTTAGTCACTGTTTCTGTGTCAGCTGTGACTGTTCCCGAGTCGGCTTTTGTAGTGGATATGTCTGCTGTTTGTGTTCCCTCGCCTATGTTCAAGTAGTAGTCGGTGTTTCTCAACTGCAACACTCCATTGACGTGTAGCTGTATCTGGTCTGCACTTGTTATAGTTTTAGTTGGATCAATAGTTGAGTCTTCTCCACGATCCGTGAATATGAATGCGTCTGCTGTTGTCACTAATGAGTCAGATGTTATGTTTGTCTGATCAGTTGTAAAGAAATCAGTGTGCTGGTGTGCTTGATAACTGTATGTACTATCATCACCTTGGAAGTAACTTATGTCCGGTCCTCTGAGAACTTTCCCGTTTACTTCAATAATTGTCAATCCTGAGAATGGCCCTATCGCTCCTGGCGGATATGTTAATGCATATCTGTTTGTTGATCCATCATATGTTATTTGTTCAGTCCTAATGCTGGCATGAGTTCTTGTTGTAGTTGATACTTTATTGAATCCTGCAATCTGTACAAATGCATCGGCCGGCGGTGCTGAGTCGAATGTTACAGTAAATGCACCCGCAACAGTCGTCGTTGTGAATGCCGTTGTTGGCACCCCGTCAATGGTAATGTAAATTTCAGAGGAAGTTGCAAAACCAGGACTGAAGTCTTCCCTCGTTCCTGTTTTGAAGGTTACTGTGCTTCCGTCTCCAGTGTACTGATCAAGCACCCTGTAATTGTCACCACTTATTGCAAAAGTTTTTGTTGCAACCACACTGTTGACTGCTGGTGCTGAATTAAATGTTATTGTCTTGTTTTTCACGTTGACTGTGTAGTCGGTTGTTAGTTTTTTAACCACACCATTCACTGAGATTGTAACCGAACCCAGTGTTCCTGGGAAGTCACCTATGCTGAATATTACGGTATTTCCGTCACCTCTGTGATTTTTATTAGATACATATGGCACTCCTCTCGTTGGCGTATCATAAACTTGTATATCCAGTGTGTCAAATAATTGGCCGGGCACTGTCTCTTCTGGAGCGTAGCTGGTGGCTGGTGATAAGAAATCATCACCTTCTAATAGTATGTCGCTTGGTGCTGTTCCTAATGCAGAACCAAAAAGACCACCCTTGACTATTGAATCAAGTGTCCTGTCATCTGTTGGAGTCAGTACCCCATCATCATCGAAAGGTATAAATTCTACCAATGAGCCGGCATCTGGAATAGATGTCAGTGTGAACGCTGTTGTTGATCCATCTCCCCTGAATATCTCACTTCGTTTTTTCCTTGTGCTGTCATCAGATGTAACATACACCATGTACACGTCACTGACTGCTGGGGCCGGTGTTATTGTAAATGTTGCTGTCAATCCATCAGAACCGAATGCTTTTATCCTGGATACCCCGTACGAATCCCATGGAAAATCATACCATTTAGATTGATCCCACCCTTGGTTCTGATCAAAAAGTAATCCTGTTACCATTGTTCCACCATAGTCAACACCTGACATTACCTGTGAAAGTTCGTTACCAGGCATACCTGAAATCGGTGCGTAGAAACCTTTCGTCCTGTCTGCCGCTGTCAGTCCAGTTTCGTCACCACGGAACTTGTAAAGATCGTTTTCTCCATCATCAAAGTCTGTTGTCGATGTAAAGGCACTGGTTGCCCTGTACAATTCATTATTGTATCTGATCAGTTGTCCGTATGCGTAGCTAGTAGATGCCGTCCAATCAATCACACTCGATGTGCTTGACACCCTGTCAAATTTAATCGTTGTGTTTATGTCTCTAACAAGATCATTTTTTAAATTTGCATGTGCTATCGCAGTATCTGTTGGCGTTGAACCATCATCCTCACCACCCGTTATCGCCACCTTGGGCGTTGAAGTGTAGTTTGCACCAACACCTATTAAGGTAATTGCTGTTACCTTACCGTTTGATATTTTTGCAGTGGCAGTTGCCGCTGTTGTGCTAGGTGTGACATACATTTTATATGTTCCGGATTTATCTGCTAGTGCATGATTAGAAATTTGACTGGTTGGCATGTAGAAAGTTCCTGCGTACCCATCGAATGTGTGAGAGTGTGCCACACCAGATCCGCCATTCTGCGAATCCCAAATTTTTGCCTGATCTTCACTGGTGAACAAGGGATAATAGTAACCGTAACTGCCTGACGATGCACCACTTGAACTTGTTGCTTGAATCTGGAATGGTCCTGCCGACCCTATTGTTCCTCCAAGTATCGTAACTGTTGGTATTTTAGTGTATCCTGAACCACCCTTGCTAACAGTTATTGACGAAACATATTTCTTATGATAGTTATTCCACATCTGCCATGGGTATTCTGTAAGTTTATCAATATCTCTGCCAACATCGAATGGTCTAATTTTGCCCAAGGACACGTCATAAAATGCCGGGCTGTCAAAATCTGTGAACAAACCATCCTGTGTATCTGATGTTGTGTTTCCTAACTTGTATTCTCTCAATTTTGTGTGGAAAGGTTTTACTTCGTTGATGTAGCTCTCTATCCAATCATCTGTACCTAGTGTGTAAGTTTTCCTTTGATCCAATGCTCTGACCGAGTTCTTAGCGTTGATGAACGATGTCTTAAACATCCAATCAACATATAGTTGCTCTGATAATACTCTCCTCAATCCTGTAAAGAAAAGTGTGTTGTATTCCAGTGCGAGATCGCCAACAAACAGATCATCCCTCAGTGCTGTTAAAATTTTTCTTGTTTCTATTACAGGTTCTTGGTCAAAGAAGTTATCATCAAATGTGTCATCTCCGGCAAATCCTGTAGCATCTTGTGTGTAATCGTAAAGTTTAGTTGATATCCTAATTGTTCCATTCTCTGTTCCCACATTTGCCCAACCTGTAGCAGTCTTCATGAACAGTTTCCATCCACCTGTGTCTGCACTGGTTACCTTAACATGTTTTCCTATGTCCATTATTAATGTATCTAACTCGTATTCAAAAGTTACCTGTTTGTCAATTTTTGTATTTTCGTTGTGGAGCATTCCGTGTATCGCAGGATCTGTACCATACCAGTCTGTGTAACTCCAGTATGATGACGTATTGTAAGTCTGTAGTTGTGTCCTTGTGAATTCTGTTCCGTCCCAGGTATATATTGCCCAGTATCCGTTAGACGTTTCGTCTGCTTTGACCAGATATCTAACTGATCCCGAAATATCACCTACATTTATGTAAGTTAATTCCGCATATGTGTCTACAGTCTCGTCCCATTCCAAACTCTGGACAGTCGGTTCTGGATCTTTTGAATCTAGTGTTGTTAAAGTAAGTTGGCCAACTAGTTGACGTTTGATCAATACTGAGTTAGCATAATCAATTATCTCTTTTAATGCCGAAAATCTATTCACATACCAACTCTGTCTCGGTCTTATACTGTTTCCGTATCTTTCGTTCACGGGCAATTCTATGTCAGGAACTTTATCACCTGAACTGTTTTGTCCCACTAGTGAATCCCACCAACGTGACTCTATCTGATGTCCTGGTCTGTAATCTTTATCACCTTCTTTGGCCAGCTTCCATACCGAGTGTGCATCTCCGTCAAACGTGTTGGTCCTGACGTCAACGTTTAACACTATGTCATCCTTGGATAGGTTTCCTACATTATTCAGTAGTAAGCTGTTGGTGCCTGTCACAGCATAATACTTCATTCCTGATCTTTCCGGGTTTGCAATCAAATTAGCCACATATGCAGTTGTGTTCTTTCTTTTAACAACGCTGTTTGTTGGCATTGTTGATTTATTTTTGACCCAGTAATAGTAATAATTTACAAGGGTGTCCAATTTGGAATTGTATCGTTGAATTATAGTGTACTGCGAATCATCTATGTGTAACGGTGTTCCTGATAAATTCCCGCTATTGCCTTCTTGTGTTCCTATCAATGTGTTCCATTGACTTGGTAACAGTCTTGATTCTGTCCACTCATATATGTCTATGCTGGAGCCTGGGAAAAGTTTACCCCAGTTGTTTGTTTTAAATTCTTGATCTCCTTGCTCGTACCATGTCCATTTGACTGCTGACAGATCCCACCATACCTCACCTAGATGTTCTGTTCCCCATGGAGTTTTAGTATTGGCATTTGCTCCTGTGTTGTAGACTGCAGGATCCCAGGTCGTTTTAATGTTGATCTCTCTATCTGCAACTCCTAATATCCTGCCCTTGACTGGATCATGCAAATCATAGTAGTCTCTTACCTGTTTAGTCTTATTGTTGAAATCAAATACCTGTCCAAGTTTGTCTGTGTCTATTAGTGCTGTTTCTGATGCTATGTTCTTCCATGCATACTCCCCATCCACTGATAGGTCAAATACTGCCATTGTCCCGTCATTGAGCAATCCAGTGTTACCTTCATCCTGTGGTGCACCAATAATAACAGCGGTGTCAATTATACAAACACCTTTTCCAAAATCATCATCAGTCGAAACGCTGTCGGTCACTAGCTTGTCATCTATCACAAAATGTGAGTTGTACATAGTGGCTGTGTATGCCGCTCCTGAGCCTGTGTTCAGATCACTGATCGTTGTGTCTTGTAGGTCAAATGTTGTTGCGCCTGCATCTACTTTCATTTCTCTAGGTGTTGATGCCTGTTCCGCACCTATCACTAATCTAGTTCCATTATCGCTTATGTCGAGACTCGTACCAAACTTCATGTTTGATTTGGAGTCCGGTGCTTTTATCGTTTGTTGTAATGTGTATGTGTTTGTTGACCCATCAGCATTCCATTTGTAGTAGTAAGCCGCACCTGCATTTGGTTGTGTAGTTGAATCATCAGTTCCGTCCACTCCCGGGGAACCAACTATTAGTATATCCCCATCATGAGTCATTGTTATCGATTCACCAAATGCTGTGTTCAGCGATGATCCGTCTTCACTTATACCCGTTAATGTCTGTGCAAGAGTGAATGCGTGTTGTGTGCTGTCGTCATTTGCTTGTGACGTTCTCACATATATCTCTACGTTTCCTGCTTGTCCTGGAGACAGTGAGCTCACTGCCAGTATGTCACCGGTGTCGTTAGCTTCCAGCCTGTGCCCAAATCGCTTTCCTTGTCCCGGATTGCTTGACGTTAAAGTTAGGCAATTGGTCCATGTATCATATGTTGACAAGTCTGCACCTATTCCCCATTCGTACATGTAAATCTGTCCTGTATCTGATGAATACCCTGGTGCCCCAACAAACAGATACTTCACTGGCGTAGACCTTTCCGAGCTCGCACCCGGTTCTGAAATCTTGTGAGACCATCCAAAGTTCTGTGCCTGTGACGAATCTGTTGTCGAACCATCTAAAGGCGGTGTAATTGTGTTGAGTACTGAATATCTAAATGTTGTTGGCTCCCATACATAAATTTTTACTAGTCCGTTGTCGCTGTATCTTGTGCTACCATCCGAGCTTATAGCATTGGCATATGGTGCACCTGCTACAATAAAGTTCTCATCTGTACTCATCGACAGTGAATCACCCAATCTACTAGTAGCATCATCATTCTCGGTCATCGCTTGTACCGACTGAGAACTTAACACTGCGCCTGGTTCCGTGCTTGAACGGAATAGGAAGTGTACTTCGCCCTGTCCTTTCCCTGGTGCCGAAACAACTACTGTCCTTCCGTCGTTCCTTGCCAGTACCCTGTGTCCGAAATTTTGATCAGATGTTGAAATATCTGTTGATTGTACAATGGTCGACACATACGGATTTTGTTTCTCATAGACCTGCCATAGTCCCGAACTGTCGGTGTCTACAAATACCTTATCCCCAGGTTTCGATATAGTATCATCCTTGTCATTGTAGTCAACATAGTTGATCAGATCATTTACGTTGTTCATAGAATCTAATCTCACTGATATAAATTTATAAATGTTTCCATAGCTGTCCGCTGTTGATCCGTCTTCCAATGTTGGAATGAATGCTGTGTTTCCTACGTAATCTACTATCAAAGTCTTGTGATCCGAAACGCTTGACACCTGGTATACCCCGTTCAGTGTTGGTTCCTCACTGTTTGTGATCGCAAAGTAATCAGCAAGTGCAGTTGGCGTCTCTGCTGTCAATCCGTGTGACCCTGTAAAAGTCATCTCTAACTGTGTGGTTCCGTTAAGTGTTCTCAGTTCGGCTATTTTAATCTTGGCATTAGTAACCCTAACAACGTCCCAATCTTTGTTGCTCTTGTTTGCCACCCATATAAGATCGTTTGCCGTTATGTTGTTTACATCAAGGTTAATAAGATCTGTAATGTTGAAAGCCGTGTGCTGTACCTGAGTTATCTGTGGATATCCTGCTGTCTTGTAGACCTGTGCATAGTCTCTGTCCGTCCCTACTTTTGTGTAATCCAATCTAGCGAAGGTAGTAGAGGACGTGTACTCCACAGGCTTATTATACAGCTTGTCTGAGCTAACATACAGTGATCTCGAAAACTCTCGAGTTTCATTCGTTGTGTCAAACAGTTCAAAACTTTGTGGATTTGCAGATACTTCATCGTCCTTCAATAAAATTTGTATGCTTTCGATAGAATCAGTGTTTCCAAATCTCCCTGTCCTAATCATCCATTCTGGATATAATTCAAGACTGATGTCTTCTCCCTCGTATTGAGCTTTTAAAATTTGATCTATTGCATTCTGCGTTCCTTTCTCCCTAATGTATCCTTGATAAAATTTGTATTGTGAAACATCATTAACAAAAAGATTTTCAAGGTAGTCTCTTGATTGATAACCGATCAATCTTTGTGCCAGTTGTTGCTGTGACTCGTCAAAGTTGTTTGTTTCCAAGTTATAAAAATCATTGAACTGTGAAATTTTATATTCAAAGTTTGGGATCAGTTGTGGTGCCGGTTTCTGATCTTTTAACATCCAGTTTATATTATCGAATTTTGTTGTTGAATTATGATTTACTTTTGCAACATAGAATCTTCCTTGATACTCTACTGAATCCCCAATAGTGTAATCAGTATTGGCCAACCAATAAGTTACCTCTGCGGCATCAAACACAAAGCCCGGTGCATAATAGTCTCCGTTCCATCCGGAAGTTTTCCATCCAACTAACTTTAGTCTCTGCTGTCTGAATCCTGTATATGGATCAAATATTATGTCTGAGAACACTGTGGTATTATCAAATAATAGTACGTGTTCTTTCTGTACTGTATTCAATGCTATGTTGTACAATCCTACACTGTCTGACTTAATTCCTAACTCAAATGTTTTGCCTATACGTTTTGTTGATATCTCCCTTATATCTATCTTTCTTCCACCTGCGTCCAGTAACGAATAGTCTCCTGATAGGTTTCTTAATTTCCCAACAATCGAGTTGTTTGTATCTAGTTCAAAACCGTCAGCGGCCGGTGAGACTGTGACTGCACTTCCCGGTGCCCATTCCTGTGTAGTCCAGAACAGGAACTCCCTGACTGCGTTTGCCCAGTTAAGCGTCTCTTTCAGTTCCGTTGAAAATTTATTAAATTTAAACCCTTGATCTTCTAACCAGTGTCCGTAACCAAAAAGAAAATCTACAACATCTTGTATAGTGTTGAATACATATCCATAAGGTATAGTCTGTGTAGTTTCTTGGAAAGATGCATATTGTTTGACCGCTGTCGCTCCTGCTACCGAGACTGCTGAGTGTGTAGTTGTCTTGACAGGATAGTTAAATTTAAAATATGGTTTTGTTGTTGAGTATCCTAGTACCTTGTAGCCACCTAAAAGCGTGGAGCCATCTGTACCGGTATCTGTGTTCTTCTCTATCAACACACCCGAGTATTGGAAACTTTCAACAGGATTCGATGTCCTGAATAATATCTTGTAGTTCTCATCGGGTATGATCTTACTGCCCGATGTTGAACCCGGTGATACCGAATCAGTTAATACTTTTAAATTTGCCTTGTCTGTGAAGCCACCTAGTTTGTATGCTAACTGTATTGATAATTTTTTCATCTTTTTGTAATAGAAACTTGCTGTATCTAGATTACGTGATACTAGATAGTTGACCACAAACGGTTGATATCCTGCTGTTTGATATCTAGTTGTTACCCCTGTGTTATTATCGGTTATAGTTTCTAGATGGTACTTGCTTGTGGATAATTGTTGTCTTATTCCTGTATCTTTGTATATTCTGTTCCCGCTTATGTTTGTTGTAAGCCTAGAAGTGTCTAAAAAATCTGAAAAGAACTTGGCCGGTTTTGTCAACGCAAGTGTCTTCATCGCTGTGAAAGGATATGCACTTGATCTTCTCCATGATGTTTCTGCTGGAGCACAATCTCCAAATTTCCAAGAAGCCTGTCTACCTGGTATGTCAAAGTTGTCTACAAGTCCCGCCGCAAGTGGATCTAGTAAGTTACCCGATGCATCAACTGGTATATAATTCTTAAGCTCTGGTTTACCATATCTTCCTGTCGCTGTTACAATAGCAGTCCAAAGTACATCATTTGCCGATGTGTAAGGTGCCGGACCATACAGTGTTTCCCAATTTGTTGGCTTCTCTGAATGTCCCAACATCTCCCATGGTCTCACGTGCGGAGCATCTGTGTCATAGAAGTAGTTGTATATTCCTCTCCAGTATCCCGGAAGAGTTTGACCATTCAACCTGTCAGTGCTTCTTGCATAGTTGTATGTGAACGGAGATCCTTCTACAAAACTTTTGTTGTTAATATACTGCACACTATTTCTGCCTGCCCATGTGTAGAAATCTGATGCCATGACATCAGTTGCTTCTTGTAATGTATATTCAGTTGGAGTAAATGCACTCGGTGTCACATCATTTATGTCCAACAATGTGGAGTCGTATGCAATCTTACAGTTATTGTAAATTCTTTTCTCAAGTTCAAGTATTAAATTATCCCTCTCGTCACCGTATGCTTTTATAATCGAACCGTCGTGCTTCCTAATAACTGCTGTGTCAGTTATGTAAGTCGTGTCTGTGAAGGATTCCGGTTTGAATGTTGGATACATTCCAAGTTTGGTTGGCGATGTTGGCATGTAACTGCCTGTAGTATCTGCATAATCCTTAATCGTTACTTTGTCGCCTGCGGCAAGTGTGGCCGTTATAGTGACACTGTCGTCTATTGTGCTAAAAGTATATTCCGTACCTAAAATTAACTGTACGTCATTAACATAGACATAAACTGCTCTATTACTTGCTGTTGTGATGTCGTGTTGCAAGTCCAATGCGTAATCCGTTTGCAAACTTCCTAGCACTGTATAATTTCTTATTGAAACATTTTCTCCCCAACCTATCATGTCTTCATAATAGAACGGGAAAGTACTATTTCTTCCCGGTGTAATTGCAGTTATTATCTCGTCAACTCTGTCTGCAACCACTCCCTCATATGCTGTTTCCACTGCATGTGTCAAGAATGCGTTGTACCATTTTTCGTATTCCAGGTTCACATAATCAATCGCTGATATTACGTTAGCTTCTTGATCAATAAGACCAAAAACTGCCGGTGCTAGAGAGCTTTCGTGTTGATGTATACTACCGCCTTTTAATCTTGCACTTGACCTGTCTCTAAGATTTGATACCCCTGGTATGGCTCCTGTTACATCTTGATTCTTGTCAAAAATATCTCTTACATGTCCTAGTATCTGTCCATACGTAAATGTTCCTAATTGCTGGTTTAAAGCATTGTGTGAAAGATTTTCAGGTACTTCGTATATGCCTTTGTTGGGAACTTTATCAGCACTACTGTGTCCAGCCATACGTATCTGGTCATTAACGTTCAGCTCTTCAACAAATTTTATGTACTTGTTCGTTGAACCATTAACAAGTGTGTAATCTGTTGCTAGTGTTTTTCTGGTTCCGTTCACAGAGACAGAAATTTCTAAATCTGTTAGTGTAGCTGTACTTTTGTAGAAGTCTATCGGAAACAGTTTCTTCTCTGTCTTGTCCACAATCAAAGTCCTTATGACTCGCTGTTTGCTTTCCACTGTCCTTTTTATCCAAGCACTTCTCGAGTTGTGTGTTTCCCTAGATGTTGTGTAATGAAGATGTCCTTCTGCTAAATTTTTAGTAACTGTGCTGGATCCAGACTTGTGTGTGAACGTACCCGACGTGTGATCCGAATCAAACACAATGTCACCAATATTGTTTATAGTGTTGTATTTTACTTTTATGCCCAGCACGGTATCTGTTGTTGCCGTGTCTGATGTTGCAAATTCAAAAACTTTTGCTCCTACGAAGGTTGATCCAGGATACAGTGTCGCATCACTAAAACTTGTGTGCGTGTCGTCCCACATGCCAAACAACGGCTGTTGATTCACTTTTGTCTTTTGCTGTGCCTCTACCCAACTTGCAGTTGCAAGATTATAGTAGTAAGTCTTACCTGTGTTCAGAGTTCCAAATTCTATAAAAACACTGTCATTGTCAGCGGGAGTACTGTCTGATTCCGGAGTGAGTGCTATCACCTGTGTGCTGTCACCTGCTGTTGCGAAGTTAATTTTGTATATCCTGCCGTTTACCGTGGGGTCAGTGTCCGCCGCAAATATAATCCTCATTCCGTCAGCAAGTGTAAGTCCGTCAACTATGTAACCGGTCTGTTGGACAACATTACTGAAGGCATCTTTTGTAATTGTGTCAAACAGTGTCACTGATTTCTTTGCTACCGTGCCATGGTTGTAAAGTGCAAGTCCTGAGTCAAATTCTATGATCGGTCTCTTGGCCCTATCACCCTCGTCCAGTGATGGGGTATATCCATTTACCCTGCCTGTCTCTTCTATTACTGATTTGTGAAACCATCTGTTGTATCTGGACCATGCATTTTGATCTCGAGAATCTCTTTTGATTGTTATGTAATCCTGAGCTACAGGAGTAAAGAATGATTTTGCATAAGGTCTGGTATCATATGCAACTGAATCGTAAGCCACTGTGCTTTCTTTGGAATAACTTCCGGGTGCTATTAGATCATCAACATCGGTCAGTGTTATCGACTCCCCAACTCCCTCCACGTAATATTCCTTTGTTAGGTATGGTGAGCCCGTAATTAATTTATCTGTGGTGAATTTTATTTTCATGCCATTGGACAAATCTAATGTTTTCAGGCCATAATTCTTAACTCCCACTATCTCGTCTGCTGGATCTATGTTTACTAGTGTTGTAATATCTCTGATCTGTATTATACCGTACATGGCATCATGATTGCCACACTGATAATACAAAGTGCTTGGGATTGTACCTGTTGTTGGGACTGTGAATGTCACTATTCCGTCATCAGCACCGTTGTTAGTAACTCCGGTTGTATATAGTGTGGATGATGATCCATCTGCCGCCACCTGGCTCTTGTATGGCTCAGTCATTATGTAGAAAGGATGCCCTTTTGCGTTTACATTAAATTTGTATGTGTTTCCCCTGTACAATTTTATTATGGGATTGTTTTCTCCCGGTCTGTGACCAAAATTATATGCACCCTTGGCAAGATTCTTCACATCATATTCTGCTACTGCTGATGGTCCTACGGAATCTATCTCTATTGCATTTACACCTTCCGATATCCAGTAGTACTCTCTGTAATTGATCAGCTTGTCGTAATCTATTGCAGGATTCCAACTGTAGACAGTCTCCTTGTTCAGCCTGTCATGATTGTCCACTTTGCCACCAAAATACTTGATCTGATTAATGTAGTCATCGTATGTTCCTGTGAACTTAATCTGATCTTCGGGATTTATGGAAGTCGTATCTCTGTCAGTGTACGTCACAGCAGGTTCCATCTGGTATGCCATCCTGTCCCTACTGGTTGCATTTAGGTATGTATCATTTGGTTGTCTAGTGTAGGCATCCTTTCTACCAATGTAACCATCTAATCTTTCTAGTGCGCCTTTCTGTACCAAAGGATCCAACGTGCTGGCTAGAAATCTTTGATTGGCATCTGTTCTGTAGAATGCAGGTAGGTGCTGTACAGTTCTCCTGTACTCGTTGTTGCCTTGTTTGACAACCTCGTTGTTTGTTAATGAGTTTGTTGTGTTATCGGCCATTAGTATCCTGATCCACTACTGCCGGAACTTGAACTTGATCCCGAACTTGTTGTAGTAGAGCCTGACACTGCTGATCCTGTTGTGGTGTTTGTTGTGGCAGTTGATGTTGACGTAACCACTGTACCGGATACCGCCAATTGGTTGGCTCCTAGTGCAGTTATGATTGAAACATCATCAACGGTGGCCCCACTGATAAAAATCTCGTCTGCCGCGGAATTGATCTGGAAAAGAGACCCAAAGCTCTGTCCTGATTGATTTGGCACAATAACCGCTGTCAGTAAGTCTGGAGCAAGTTGGTTGTGTATGTAAGCGGCTAATTCTGTAAAGTAAAATGCATCTCCAAAATCCCAGTTGTCTAGTGCAAAGAATTCGTTTATTGCGGCAATTACTCTTGTCTTGATCACAGCGTCTGTGACATTTGTTTTTTTATTCTTAACAACTTTAAAAGTTGCTTGTAATTCTTCATCAGCATTTGATCCAAAAAGTATTTTATATTTCACTGGATGGTATATAATCTGATCTGACAGCGATTTCAAAGGGTTAAGTGTTCCGGAGTAATTAATTCTCAATTGATCCGATGTTGCTTCTAAAGGTTTTGTACCTCCGTCTTGTAACCAAACTCTAAATAAGTTGTCGTATGTTCTCTCCAACAAGTAAACATCCACAATGTTCGAAACACTAGGATCTATCCTAGTGTCCTGTCCTGCATGGTGTTTGTATTGGAAACTGATAGAACTTCTGCCTCTTCTTGCTATGTAATCTGTTGTGGTTGTCAATGTGTTTGTAGTTGAACTATACGTTTTAACAACATCCTCGTCAGCATCATAGAAATAAAAGAACTGACCGTCTGTGTATGTTGTGCTAGAAAGTGTGATATCTGATTCGTTTTTTGAAACTAAAAAATTTGTTGCGGCATAAGGTCTGTATCTCTCTATCGTGTCATAAGATATGTACTTCTCAAAGAATACGAATTTAGTTGTCGGGGAAGTGTCCGGTTCAATTATTATGTCAAACAGTTCCGGATTGTCTACTACACCGTCATCGTCGTCGTCAACGAAACCAACCTTAACTTTTCTGTTGTCCTGGAAGCCGTCTACTTCTGTCACAGTGTCCACGACCTGCCACGATATCGGATAACCAATCGAATTGCCAGTTGAAACAATAGAGTTAGTCTTTAAAATTTTCACAGTATCTTTAACACTCTTTCCTGATTTGTAGTCGTAAATTTTTTCTTCAGCATCATAATGAAACTTGTTCTGTGCTTCTGACTCAAATATGTAATCTAGTTTTCTGTATGTTACCGTGTATGTGTTTCCGTTATTCGTTAATTTAAACCACCAACTGGCATCTATATTAGTCCCCGACGTGTCACCTTGCCTTGCTGTGTCAAAAACTGTGCTGGTGCTTAAATTTGTCGATGTGATGACCTTCCATTCCTCAGAATCTTGATCATACCTCAAACCAAACTCCTCATATTCCACGATCCTGTTGATCAGGTCTGCTTCAAGAGTTGCTGAGAATGATGTTGTGAATGCTGGGATCACTGCATTGATCACTGATCCATTTGGTATTATGTCATTGAGTGTTATTGGTCCTGTACCGTCTTCAAGATTTCCCACACCTGCATTGGCACCGTCTAACACAACTGCACCTATCTTGGCCCATGCCCTGTCTTCTGCTTCGCTTGTACCTGCTGTTACTAAAGTGTTATTAAAAAATTCCCTAGTGTCTGGTGATGTGAATTTGACCAGTGAACCAACTTTTGCAAATTTTAAGTTTGACGTTGCAGAATCTCCAACAACCAATGCTCCGCCCGATGTGAAATATCCTGTGTTGGTATTTGTCCCTGTTGTGGTCGAGTTCCATGTCGCACTCAGACTGCTTAAATCTTTTGGAGCATATTTCAAATAATAAAAGTGTCTTGCATATGCTTCTTTTAATTTTGACTCAACTGATGTGTCTATGATTGATTGTATTTCTGTTTTGTTGTTGAAGTTGAAGGTAAACTTCTGTGTGCTTTCTTCTCTGTATAACATTCCATCTTCGGCAAATACATTCACGTTTGAGTACGCACCGGTCGGATCTAGTATCTCTTTTGCTCTTGAAATTCCCGACGCTGTTCTGTTTACTGACCTCACCTTGACTATTTCTTGTGATGCTGAAAGAGGTACCACTTGATAGTCCTCAGCAGTAATCATTCTGTTTTGTGAATAGTAAACCTGTCCTGCTTTCTCTTTGATGGAAGCACTTGACTCTGTTGCGGCGCTGTTGTAAACTGATGACTTCAATCCCATGGTCAATGTCAGTGTCTGTTGTGCACCGTTGGCATCTACATACGGTACTGCAACCTGTACATTCTGTATATCCGCTGGTTGAATAGCAATCTTGGCATTGTCGCTAACTCTGTAATATGTTCTAAAAGATCCTAACGGAACATTTGAAAAATTCCCATCTCCAAAAACGAAGTCAACCCCATCATCAACCTTTGTTACAACGTTGTATATGTTTCTTTCTGATTTTGATAAAGAATTATATATTGCATTATTGCCTGACAGTGATGGTACTTTTGTCCATTTTTGTGATAGCTGACCAAATTGGTCCAATTTGTACAACCATACATCACTATCGTTAACGTTAGTAGCCGATAATGGATACACATAGTTTGTTATAGATGAATCTATATTAAATTCTGTTTGTTTTATTTTACCTTGCTTGAAAAGAAAAAAGAATCCTGTGTTGTTCGAACTGTCGCCGGATCCGTCTGTCCTGTATGTGTATGTCAATCCCGATCCCGGTATTGGGTCTGACTCATATATATTTTCCGAATCATTTATAGTGCTTGGTACTACCTCAAACTGTCTAGAAACTCCGCCCACTGATTTCACAAAATCAAACATAGGAAGATCAGACTGGAGTGAACTTAATGTGTACACCTCTGTTGATATCCCGCCAATCTTTCCCGACTCTCTCGGACTACCAAATAATTGTCCTGTCTGATTAGCCGCGTTCAGTATTGCTGTGAACTGTTCTCTGTAATTTGAATTTGCACTGTCGTTCCAAACTATCGTGCTGTTTGATAAATTTGTTCCTGACGAATCTCTAACGTTTTGTGTTGTAGTTATAGCATCAACTTTTAAAAGTCCTGTTGCCGGTTTGTTTCTCTTTGCATTGTAATTAATCAGTCTCGCTAATCTCAGTACAGAGTTTCTTCTCTCGGCAGTTTCTAGGAAGTTTTCTCTTGCGTTTAGATCTACCCTAAAAGAAAGTGCTTGAGCAACATAGGCAATTAGATCTATAAGTGCAACGTACTCTGAGCTTTCAACATAGTCATTAAAATCGTCTGGGTAGTTTTCCTTGAGATATGCCACCATGGTCCTTCGAAGTGTCTCGAAGTCATAGCTCTTGAAATCTGCCTGCTGGAATGATTGGTATATCTTCCTCCAATCTTCGGCAACTAGTAATCTGTTTTGTCTGTCTGTTGTGGCCATAATGTATCAATGTGTTAACAACGATATTTATGTGTTAGGAAATGTGCGTACTTTAAGATAGGCGCAACAGCGAGTTCTCATCAAAGTTAAACTTCAATTTTTCGGTGATGTTCAAGGGAACATATGTTATAGTTGCCTGTATTGCTATGCCCTTATCGGCTTCTGTCACTAGTATTTCCTCTGTGGATATACGTGGATCTGCATTGAGATTTGCTGTAATATCTTCAACAATAGCATCTTTGAGAGCTTCTGTGAACGGTTCAAATATGGCATCATATATTATAGTGCCAAATTCCGGGTTCTCCACCCTTTCTCCCTTACGTATGCTCAATCTGTTTATGAGATCTTGCTTGGCCACTTCAAAATCATACAACTTAAAATTCTTCTTGTCTGCTCTAGAACTGAATCCTTTAAAGGTTACTGAATTGCCTGTATTTGTTGTGTCTTCTCCGTATGCCATTAGTTTAATCTCCTAAATTCAACATCCACTTTGCTGTAATCTACCATGTAGAAACCTGTGTCTGTCATTTCTCTTGCCCATGGAACTTCCTGTGCCATTACACCTTCAAACGTTCCGTCTAGCTGTTTGTATTTAAACGAATATATGTTGATGCCCGAGGGTGACTTGCCAACTAATTTTATGTCTTCTTTCAGTCTAACATCACTGAAAAATCCTCCACCTGAGAAGAACCCGCTTATGGCCGTTACTGCTGTCTTGGCATATGAGCCAACTGATGTTACTAGACTAGAAAAACCAGATGGGTTATATCGACCAGGTCCGCCTCCCTGTCCTGCGGAGAAGAAGCCTTTTGCTCTATTCACTATACTTGATACCTGTGATACATTCGTAATGTTTCCTGCTAGAACATTCTTGTACACGTTTGTCACTGTGCTCACATTGTTTGCTATTGATCCAATGTTCCCAATATCTAAATTCCCTGTAATACCCTGTACAGAACTTAGAACTTTTCCTAGGTCTGCTCCACCTCCCTTTAACGAATACAACTGTCCGGCGGCATTAGCAAAAACGTTGTCCTTGAACAACTGCACTGCACCGTTACCGGATATGCTCTCTATCACTTGATTACTCAACTGTTTTGTTAGATTATTCTTAACACTACTGATTGAATCACTGAGATTAATATTCTGTAACTTGTTGGATATGCTTTCTATCTCTTTAAATTTTCCTTTGGACTGATTTATGATGTTAAAAGATTTGTCATATTTGTTTCCAAAATTTGTCACCAACTCACGTGCCTTGGTTGCACTTGTTGATGTTCCCATTTTATCTTTGAGATATCTTTCAGCATCTGCTTGGAACTGGCCAAGTCTTATACTCTCAATAGAAGAAATCCTGTTCTTCTGTTCCATGTACTCCACCGTGCCTGGTGTGCTGGAAAGCCTGTACCACTGTTTGGTGTCCAAACGATCACCTAGTGGATCCGAGCTTGGTAGGTGTCCTTCCGAAGTGAATGATTGGAATCTCGGCATTGGTTCGTGCGTTACAAATCTATGAACCGTTGTCTTTGTTTTCTTTGTGAACGACTGTAAAATTTGTCCTAGTGGTTTTCCGGCTAGCTCTACGTCTCCTTCGTCCCTTGGTGTCATTCCCACTTTGTCTGTTGTCAACCATCCTGGACCCCATGTTGGACTTGCACCGGTTGAGTTCATATGCACCTGTGCCCCTGCTAGGTGTATCTGTCCGCCTGCTCCATGCAGTTGTGTTCCTGGCGTAAATGATGTAAGACCATCCCTTGCAAAGTCCCTTATTGATCCTGCCTGTGAACTATTGAATATTCCCTTTTCTCCTAGGTTGAACATGGCCGAGGCCGACTGCACCATGTCTGTCTCCGCACTCATCCTTATGGATCCTGCGGCGTGCATGTTTATGTTGGCATCACTGTGTAGGTTGAAGTCACCTTGTGTCCTCATGTTTATTCCGCCCACACCAGAGTAGATGTCTATCTTGCCGTCCTTGTTCATCTCTATCCATGCGTTACCCGAAGCATTGGCTATGTAGATAACACCTTGTGTGTCGTGCATTAACAGTTGGTGTCCCGATGACGTCCTCAATCTTGTCATTTGGTTTGATCCATCTGTTGCACCATCATCCATGACGAAACTGTGCCCTGGATTCCTGTCTGGTCTCACTGGGGTGTTTCCTACACCTATGTTCAATGTCCTTGAATCGGCTCGCACTGCTCCCGGGGTACTCATCCCAAAAACTCTGCTTGGTGATTCTCTTCTCGCTGACGATGTTGTTGTTCCTCTCACGTTGTCTTGTACCAACCCCTGTTTCTGTAGCTGTTCTGATAGAATATCGTTCACAGGATATTTCCAAGCATCTACATTTTTTCCTGTTTCACCGTCCTGATACATCAACATGTTTTTCTCGCCGGCCGGAACTTGATCCGTTCCATATAATTCTTGTTTGTTCTGACTGAAATCTGTTCCGTCTGCTCCCACTCTGGTGTTTGTCGTGGCACCATGTGCCGGTATCGATTGATTCACAAATGGTTGTTGCACACATCCTATCCAGAACGCAGTGCCCTGTGCCTTTTCACCTTTTGCAAATATAACCAACACCTCTGTGTCTATGTCAGGTGGTACTGCCCACATACCATAGGCATGTTGTGTCTCCTTGTAGTTGTACGGATCAGTCTTTGATACTGATTTAATGCTCTTAGCACCATAGAAAGGTGACAGATACTGACACCAGGTTATCTGGTTCGGTGATGGATCTGTGGTGTTGGTCAGTGATGGAATATTCACTCCCAGTCTTCCCATCCTTTGAGGGTCAACAACTACCTTTACCGTTGCTATGTAAGGGCCTGGATCATTGTCAATAAATCTCTCATTGAAACTTTTCTGGTTGTCCTGTGAATCTGTGAATCCTTGTGAACTTCTATATATTGCCATACTATAATTTATGCCGACGTATCTAAGGGATTACTATTAATATATTCTTCAACAGTATTAAGAGTTCCCGATGCTTTGTCTTTCCTCTTTTTCAGTTGTTCTGCTTCTGATATTTCTTCCAACCCTTTGACTGCCGAATCTACCAGAATAGGTGCAAGTCCTTTTCCTTGTTGATTATTGAATCTGGTGCAGTACAATACCTGTGTGAACTGGCCATTGTCAAACTTGGACTCTACCTTGTTGACCTCATACAGGCCGTTGAAGAAAAGATTCTCCTCGTAGTGTTTTGCTGTGAACATTGTTCCTTCCTTTTCGTCTATGTCATCCGGTACCCTGTAAGTCAAACTCAGTAGCGGTGTGGACTGATCTGCATTGAAACTTTCAAAAGATTTATTGTACGTAGAGTTTTTACCCCCTACCTGAGAAATCCTATTCTGGTGTATGGGGACATACATGTCCTGGCAGATGTATGCGGGATCTCCCAGTATTTCCAACTCTATCCTCAGCATATCTGATTGTGGATTGGTCAGGTAATCATAAAACTGCTGTGACTTGGGTGTCTCCCGGGTGACCACTGACAGGGCACTCCTGCCTTTTATTGTTGATGGGTACTGCCTCATTGGCAAGTTTGGTTCTGGTTGATCATTATTATTTCCCTCCGCACCAAAAACTTCCCTGACCGTTTCTGCTATGTGTGTGAACAACCCAGTTTCTGCTGTTGACTTGTCCTCTGCCGATCTTACGTTCCTGTGGAAATAGGCCGCCTTGTAGTGTATTCGTATGTTCTGTACATCTGTGTTTTCGCCTGTGTAGATGTAGTTGTATTCCTTGTCCACTTTCTTGCTCCAGTCCACCTTACCTATGCTCACTCCCGGTGCGATCAGTTTGAGCACGTGTATCTTGTATGGCACAGCCATGTAAATTATCTTCTTGGGGTGCATCTTGGTCACCCTGTCTAGCCTGCTGGTGTCTGTTTCTACGGTGGTCTTGATCTTGAACCAATCAACAAACTGGTCCTGTTTGAGATACGCTGATATCTCTCCACTTTTGATAATGTCACTCACTGTCGTCTCGCTCTTGAGCCTGTCCTCTGTGACACCTGCACCTCTGAGGTAACTGGTCCAGAAATTTTCCACCAGCTTCTGATATCCGTAACTGTTACGTATGGCATCCTCAAAAAATTTAGTCAGTGCTGTGGTAGTTACTGCTTCCCCTGAGGAAGATTTCAATTCGGGTTTTTGGCCTGAATCTTCAACATTAGCTAACAGGAATTCGTCTAGGCTCTCTACATCTGCAACTTGAGCTTCCTGGTTCGTGGAGCTTGTTTCACCTTTGTATTTCTCTCCATTTACTCTAACCTCAGAATGTATTCTAAATTCATACTCGTCTGCAAACTCTCTTTTCTTCTGATCGATTTCTTTCTTCATGTCTTCCGCTAACGCTTTCATGGCGGCAACTGTCCATTCATCTGCATTATTTGATGCTAGTGGCATGCTGGCCCTTGGGAACTTAAATCTGTCATCGTATGCGAGATCCGTGTAGGGCACCGCAATCGCTGTGTACACTGCCCCTGCCTGGTTCACGTCAAACTCCACCCGGGAAACTATTATGGGTATCTTCCTCACATGGCTCCTGTTGCTTGAGTGATGGACAAATGTGTCGCCCTTTTCGTCAAATCCTTTGAATTCTATTGTCAACAACATCGGAGCATCCTGGTAGTCCAGGTATTTGTTAAGTCTGGCCGCGGCACGTAATTTTTCTATGAACGTGACACCATATGGTTCGTGTAGTTCAAATTCCATCTTGGTGAAGTTACCCAGGTTACGTTCCTCATTGGGGCTACCCGTGGATATCATGTTAACGTTCTCAAAGAATATGTCATGTCCCCTTGTGAGGATGTCAATACTGTCACCGTATTCCTTTTTGAATTGGCCTGCCTCTGCTTCGTTTGCTCTCGAATCAACCGTCGAGGACCCTGTCCTTGTAGAGCTTTTGTTAAAAGAATAACTGGGATCAGAAATATTTGGATCACCTATCCCGCCCGACCTCGCTATCACATCATGCACCGGATCAGTGAGGAATGAGTGTGTTTTCAATTCAATCTCATTCACACCACTCAACGTGAACAGTGTGTTGTATGAGGCGTACCGATGTAGAACATTTTGCCTTGCCTGGCCCCTGAAAGATGTTTCCTGTGCTTCAGATTCAGAAGGGAAAGTTACCCCATCGAAATCATGTCCCGAGACGTTTGTAGTAAAGTCACTTGAAGTCACTCCTTCAAAGTCGTTTTGATTCACGTTCCCGATCTCTCCTTCGAAATCGTTGTTGTTGTATCTTCCTATTGTCTTGTTGAGTTTTTGCCTCGTCCTGGTGACTGATCCCTTTAAGGATCCATCATTATATTTTACCGAAGGTCTTTTTTTATTGCCTGTTTTACCTGCCATGCTAGACTCCTAGATCTTTGGCTATGTTGGCCGGCTTGGGCAACTGTATCGTGGTTCCTGGCTTGAAGTCGTATATGGGATCTTCTATCTGATCTGGATTCCGTTGTGCGAACACCCACCAAAGTCTCGGTGAGCCGTACAGGTCAAAGGCCAACAGGTCCGGTCTATAAGCGTAAGTTCTTTCTATCGTGTATGTTTGGTCGTCCTGCTCAGAAGTTATCGTCCTAGGTCTAAACACTCCAAGATTGATATCATTCTGCGGTGTTGTGAAATATGGTGATGTAGATGAATACTTTGCCATTAAATAAATCCTATCTCGTTACTGCCTTTGCCGTTTAATTCGCCTTTAACAAATTTTTTCATTGAGAAGTTTTTAATACTTTCTCTAGAGTAGATCGGTGTCACTAGTACCGATATGTTTGACAGTGTTGGTGCCCATGTCATATCATCATCGTTAAGATCAAAATCTTGTATGTTGGCATTGAATGCCTCTGACTGCTTTGTGCTTATGTAATCTATACCTTGTCTCAATTCAACGTTGAACGAGTTCAACACCACAGGTACCTTGTGGAACATGTGATCACCATAGCCTGACAGATGTAGTATTGGTGGTGGATTACCTTTAAGTGCTCCTATCCCGTCTTCCTGTCCAAAGAACATCTTGGTTGCTGTCCTTAGAAAATTAACTGTCGCTACCCAGTGCTTGGCATCGTCTTGATTCTGCACAGGAAACTCCCCAATGATATTCAGCGAGTCTACCTGAGAATTCTGATACGCTTGGAAGGGAAAGTTGCTGTGTGTCTGTGCCAATGGATTATAGTTGGCAGAATGTTGTATCTGCATCATGGGTGTCAATGGCCAAAATATGCCGCCAATCTCTGCTAACGGGTTCAACAACGGATTAGTCTCAAACTCAAAAAACTTCTGTAGGGGTGCTGAATTTGGTACTGTTAGTTTTACACGCCAATCATGTTTATCGGCTCTACCGCTCCAACGAGCAGTGGCGTTCCTTATCCTATCTTGCCCAGAACCAATGCCAGAACCGAACAGTCTACCCAGTGTCCTGTTGAGTATTCCCGCTCCCACGTTCTTTGCTATCTTACCAAGTTTCCCGTATGCCATTATAATGGTTGCTTTCCTTTGTAAATTTCTGTATACTTAAACTATATTTATAGGCACAATTATAGGCACACTTAATTACCCGTACGATACAGATCAACAGACCTGTTTGTGGTCATTTTACATTAACAATATTGGAGAATCATGAAGAGAGTAAAATATCTAAACAACCGAGATCTGTTATTACAGATACATGCCAGTAAAAACACGTACTGTTCGTATGTGGGCCAAGAAGATTCACAGTTTGATCTCATAGTTCCTAACCTCAAAAAGATCAATGCCAGTGCAATAGCAATGGCAAGAAAAGCCAAGGCCAAGAGACTGACCCAGGAAGCATGGGAGACGGCCAAAGATTCGGGGTTGAAGAAAATTAAGTTGGTAGACTACACAGTATCACCTAGAAAAATAGAAAAAACGGATCTTGTATTCAGGGTAATGATGTTTGATCACGTACCACTGGACAGCGAGAGGAAGAAGAATCCCAAGCAAACATCAGATCATCATGCAAAGGTGAACTTCCCACCGTTCCAGCACTACAGATTTGACGGAGCAGGTAAACCACAATGTGTGGGGAAATCACACTGGATAGGTGGAATGGACAACGGACACTTCTCGTGCAACCATGGCAAGATGACCAACACACTGGCCATGATGTACATGAAGTTGTGTGAGAGATACGGAACAAGGGCAAACTGGAGAGGCTACACTTACAATGACGAGATGCAGTCGCAGGCATTGATGCAACTGTCACAGATTGGCTTGCAGTTCGATGAATCAAAATCAGACAATCCATTCGCATACTACACGGCGGCTATAACAAACAGTTTCACAAGGATACTAAACATAGAAAAGAAAAATCAAGCAATCAGAGACGACCTGTTAGAGTACAACAACATGATGCCCAGTTTCACTAGACAGAATGAAAACGACACCAATGCTCCTTCATACAAGAAGAGGATGCTGACTGTACATGGCGACGTGCATCAGGTCAATAAAACCGGGATTGCGAAACTGAATAAGATATTAAAGAAGACTGGAAAAATAGATATGAAATCAGATCTAGATACAGTCAAGTTCAAGAACAAGATAGACATGACCAATCACAAACCAACTGTTAAAAAGAAATGGTAACATATGGCATTCTTTAAAAAAGTCGCTTGTTTCACAGACATACACTTTGGATTGAAAGGAAACTCCAGAGTACACAACGACGACTGTGAAGACTTCATTAACTGGTTCATAGAACAAGCCAAGGCCGAAGGTTGTGAGACCTGCATATTCCTGGGCGACTGGCACCATCACAGATCAGCAACCAACGTTAGCACGATGAACTACACAGTGTCCAACATGGAAAGACTGGGTGCGGCATTTGAGAAAGTTTATGTTATCATGGGCAACCATGATCTTTATTACAGAGAGAAAAGAGAAATCAATTCCATGGAATACATCAGGAACATTCCAAACATACACATTGTAAATGAATGGCTAGTCGAAGATGATGTGGCTATCATTCCGTGGATAGTTGAAGACGAATATAAAAAGATAGAGAAGATGAAACAGAAATACGTGTTTGGACATTTTGAACTTCCGTACTTTAAAATGAATGCCATGGTGGAGATGCCAGATGTTGGCACAATCAAGACAGATCATTTTGCAGGATGTGGTAAGGTATTTTCAGGACACTTCCATAAGAGACAGGTAATGAAAAATGTAACCTATATGGGCAACGCATTTCCGCACAACTATGCAGATGCATGGGACGATGAAAGAGGAATGATGCTATTGACGTATGGCGAAGAACCTAAGTACCTTAACTGGCCAGATATGCCGAGATACAGAACAATCAAGATATCAGACTTGTTAGATGATCCAGAAAAGCACTTGAAACCAAAGATGTACGTCAGGGTAACTCTCGATGTGAAAATATCATACGAAGAAGCAAACTTCATTAGGGAAACATTCATAGACAAATACAAATTGAGAGAACTACAACTGATACCAGAACAAGTGGACAATGCACAACAACCACTTATTGAGGTGCAGAAGTTTGATTCAGTAGATCAAATTGTTATATCACAACTGCAAGGTGTTGATTCAGAAACATATGACAAAAACATACTGACTGCAATTTACAGGGATCTGGATGTTACAAGTTAGTAATAACCTAACAACACACTATGAATAGATCAAAGAAAAAATTCTGGAATATTTTAAAAAGGAATCCAGATAAATTTTGGAACTCACGTATACCAGACAAAGACACTCCCCAGAGTGTATGGGTGGCCGGCTATTGGAGATGGCGTAAAATGATGGATAAAGTAAATGCTGACGATTAAAGAACTTACAGTAAAAAATTTCATGAGCGTGGGTAACCAAGCCCAAGCTATAAATTTCACTGATAAAAATTTAGTATTGGTAATTGGTGAGAACATGGATCTAGGTGGAGATGACGCAGGTGCCAGGAATGGTACAGGCAAGACAACGATCATCAATGCACTGTCGTATGTGTTCTTCGGTGAAGCACTAACAAACATCAGAAGAGATAACCTTGTCAACAAGACCAACGAGAAGGGCATGGTGGTCAGTGTCAAGTTCATAAAAAACAATATCGAGTATACTATTGAGAGGGGTAGAAAGCCCCAGATATTCAAATTCTATGCAAATGATATTGAACAAAATATCGAGAGTAACGAAGCACAAGGTGAGAACAAAGAAACACAATTAGAAATTAACAGGCTAATGGGCATGACACATGCCATGTTCAAAAACATAGTTGCACTGAACACATACACACAACCGTTCCTATCAACTAAACAAGCAGAACAAAGAGAGATCATCGAACAGTTGCTTGGTATAACTTTACTATCTCAAAAAGCAGATCTTTTAAAAGATAAAATGAAAGCCACAAAAACAGAATTAATTGAAGAGAAATTAAAGATTGATACAAGGGTAGCATCTAACGAGAAGATACAAGAAACAATAGAAAGTTTAAAGATAAGATCTAGTGCCTGGCAATCACAGAAAGAGGGAAACATAGTAAGTTTCAAAGAAGCGATTGCAGAGTTAGACAAAGTGGATATCGTAAAAGAATTAGATGCACACAAGAGACTGTCTAAACACAATGAGATGCAGACTGCATTGAGAAGTCTAGAGAAAGAGAAAGCATATCATGAGGATTCGTTGACCAAGGCAGAAAGTACAGTTGGCAAGACTGAGAAGGATCTCGAGTTTGCAGAAGCGGCCAAGTGTCCCACATGTGAACAGGAACTGCACGACGACAAACACGAGCATCTGGTTGGAAAACTTAAAACAACACTGACCGAGTCAAAAGAATATACACAGAAACTTACAGGCAATCTTGCAAAAATACAACAAGATGTGGATGCAATAGGTGACCTGGGTAGCATACCGGACACATATTATGACACAATAGATGAAGCATACAATCACAAAGGTTCATTAAAAGACCTGAACAGACAGCTGGAACAGAATGAAACAAAGGAAGATCCGTATGCAGAACAGGTTGAAGAAATGAAAAAATCTGCAATACAGAAGGTCGATTACGAGGTAGCAAATGATCTGGAAGATTTATTCAGACACCAAGAATTCCTGTACAAACTGCTGACAGCAAAAGATTCATTTATAAGAACAAGGATAATAGAACAAAATTTATCTTACCTGAATCAGCGTCTAGCACACTTCCTTGGCAAGGTTAAACTGCCACACACAGTAACGTTCCAATCAGATCTCACAGTCACTATCGAGGAACTGGGCAGGGAATTAGATTTTGATAATTTGAGCAGAGGTGAAAGAAACAGACTGATATTGAGTCTGAGCTGGGCATTCAGAGATGTTTGGGAAAGCCTTTATCAACAGATCAACTTGTTGTTCATTGACGAATTGGTCGATGCCGGCATGGACATATCAGGTGTTGAGAGCTCAATGGCAGTGTTGAAAGAGATGAGCAGGACGCAACAGAAAAATATTTTCCTAATATCCCACAAGGACGAATTGGTAAGCAGGGTGAATTCCGTATTGAAAGTTGTGAAAGAAAATGGCTTTACAAACTACGCCAATGACGTTGACATTATTGTTTAATATCCCCTAGTAGTTTTCCAATAGAATACAGTTTATTATCTTTATCTTTGACCACATAAAAGAACATCGTTGGTTCAAGACCTAGCTTATTACAAATTTGTTGATTTATTTTTCCATATTTTTCCCATCCGTAGTCCCTGGGTATGTTGTCCATCATGAAAGATCCGCATGCTGTTGTTAGCTCGTTATATTTTTTCTGAGCACTTATCAGAGAACACGAATCCATTGTACGCTGTCTAGACCATCTCAGCCCTATCCTGTTCCAAGTGAAATTGTACTTGGACATGCTCATGGCAAAGGATTTTATGTTGGGGTGATCAAAGTTGAGCTCGAACCCTTTCGCGGCTGTCACCCAAGCACAATCAATGTGTATGTCAATGTCCTTCTGTTCACATTCCTTTAGAACTGCTTGCCAGTCTGGTCTGTTGCCGTAGAAGTAGTTTGGCAGAGACACCACAAGAGGTACGCCAGGTTGTAAATGTCCGGGATCTGTGTGTTTTTTGCCCATCACTGTGTAGTAGGCGTATTCTTTTCCAAGTATCTGTATGTTCCATTTGTGTTTGCTGGCCAGACTCTCTATGAAGTGTGTGCAACCCATTATTACATCAACACAGGGAAATTTATCCCATCCTTGTAAGCTGTTGACTGTGGTTGATTTAAACCAAGCACTTGCCTTGTCAACAAAGTCCTCATGCTTTATGCTCTGTTGTGGATCACGATACCATGATTGTTTGAGTGTTGACAAATGGTCGTCCTCTAGGGGCATCAGTATTGTGTCCAGGTGTTCTATTTTTAAATTAGCTATATCTAACATACAAACTCTTTCTTAGGTTATTTTCAGCAACTGCTCCTGTTGTGCCATGCAGGCTGACAGCATTGTTTAACAGTGCATATCCTGAATTAAATTTATACCGGAATGTCTCTAAAACATTATTGTCACTATCAAACAACGAGGTGCCCACGCTTGGTCCTTCGCCCAAGTAAATTTGCAAGGCAAGTTTTATCCTGGAGTCGTCTGTGTGTGGAGATAAAAAATAACCTGCACTGTCCAACCAGATGTCCACGCTTTCAAATTGCAACGGCATGTTGAATTTTGTTGAAAGTGACTTTGTAATTTTGCTGTTGCTAAAGAAAATTTTAAGTTTTTTCATCAATGTCTCTGAATAATCTATCCTGTTTCTTGGAAGGTCATGTTGCTTTTCTAATTTCGCTATCCCCAGCTCTTCCAAATTTTCCAACTCCTTTAATATGTTATTACCAAAGAAATCTTGGTATTCCTGATAAACTATACCTTGTTTTACCAAAAGTGGTGATTTTTCTATTGACAAAACCGTTTCTTGTGTGTTTAAATGTAACATATGTTAATTAATTATATCGTACGAACATAGGAAGGAAAAAACATATGAATGAAACACATGAATCGATCATGACTGAGATCCAGACTTACTCTGAAGAGAATGGTAAGTTTGTAGACAAGGGCGTTAAAGCTTCGGCAACAAGAGCCAGAAAAGCATTAGCGAATCTTTCAAAGCTGATCAAAGCAAGAAGAAAAGAAATACAAGAAGTTAAGAACGCGGCAAAAACAGCGGCGTAATTTTCGTCAACAATTATAAATTTAAAGCCCTCGGCTATCTTTGGTTGGGGGTTTTTCTATTTGTGATTAATCGTGGAAGTAGTCTTCCATCTCGCCTTCTCTGTATAGATCTTGTGTGACACAGTGGATACCGTTGTCCCAGAATTGCTTGTCTCTGAATTCAGACACAATTGGATTTATTTTGTTTTTTTCTAGAAAGTTAAACAACACCTTGTTTTCTTTCGTAATGATACAGTTCTCTTCATTGACTGACAGTATGTTAATATCGTAGTTGCTTTCTTTGTAGTTGCCTCCCCAGTCGTGCTGTATTGGTTCTTGCACTTGTTCTGCGGTTGGATAGCAGATATCCCATCTTGGATACATTGTTTCTAGTTCGGGCAAGTCTCGAGAAGCTACTATTACACCTGGTTTCAGTATGCTGTAAACACCGTCCATGTGCCAGCCGTGCCTGGTTATGGATACTTTATACTTGTTTTCATTTAACCATTGCAGTATCTCTTTTTCTATCTCAGGCTTAACCTGTGGACTGACATCCCAATGAATATGATTGCCACAACGCACCATGTTGCCACTAGAAATATCATTTCCCAAATACCATTTTATTTTCTCACGATCAATTGATTTTAAAATATCTTTGTACCCGGCAATGACTTTGCCCACAAATAATTTTTCTCCCAAAGCTATAAAATAATCCCTGGGCGATATGGGTGGTCTCTGTGTGGTGCTTTCAACATCCGGCCTATAACACACGACATCCATCGATTCAAGTGTTTTGACCAGGTTGTTTAAATCCTCTTCTGTGTTGTTCATTACTTCCTTTAAAGATTCTGCTACGTTTTCTGGAGAAGTTGCTCGACCAACAATGCAGTGTTTAAGTGGCTGGAAAGTGCTGTAACCTTTTATGGGTATCATTTTTTCAGTATTCCTTTGCCGTGTACTCTCACACGGATATGACCGTTGTAGTAATCCTTGGTCTCTAGAACTTTACGTGAGAACTGCTCTCGTGCCTCCACGTATGACAGTTCCGATTTTGACTTGCAGTAGAACAGTATCTCCCTCTTGAAGTTTTCCGCACCAAGTCTCTTTATGTCTATGGTAAGGTCGTCACTGGATCCGTAGTACTCCTGCCAGTCACTCTCGACCTTGTACCTACGTCTGTTGCGTCTGCCCTTTAAGGGTGCTTTTGATCTTTTGAATTTTGCAAGTTTCTTGCCTATGTACTTCCTGCCGTCGATTGTGTTGGTTATCTCGTAGACGAAACCCACACAGTCCTCTGGTAATTCTAAAATGTCTGTCCCTTGGTACGTCCAATGCATAATGGTATTTAAACTCAAGAAGATTGCCGAACTTTTTAATCTGTGTTATATAGTAGTGAAGGGCAACAGCATCCTTCCACCAGGCAAACAAATTTCCCCATAGGCAAACATAGCATCTTCTCAGTGAGCAGTGAAATGCACCGGATA
>ENA-ORXF01000451-ORXF01000451.1-marine-metagenome-genome-assembly--contig:-NODE-451-length-30375-cov-5.215361_pt1 | contig 30375 bp, 14 predicted proteins | sample MGYA00237864_ERZ511476 | MGnify/ENA primary metagenome ERZ511476 (study PRJEB26306, sample SAMN06343908) | marine metagenome | isolation source: coastal waters | place: Atlantic Ocean: West Antarctic...
TATCTCAACCCCACCCAACATTCTAGCCAGCTCTTCAACCCGGCCACTATCATCAAGCAAACTTATTTGACTTACAGTTTCACCATTAATTTGCTCTTTTGAAACTTTATAATGATTTAAGGATTGTGCAGCAACTTGAGGTAAGTGGGTAATAGCAAAAATTTGATGCCTAGCATCATCAGCTAAATCTCTTAATAATTTTCCAACCACTTCAGCCACCCCTCCACCAATTCCAACATCAACTTCATCAAAAATCATTACTGGGACATTTGCTTTCCTAATTGAGGCGACCCTTATTGCTAGACTAATTCTAGACAGCTCCCCACCTGATGCTACTTTTTGAATAGGCTTAGGATCTGCATTAAGGTATGTTGAAATTAAAAATTCAACCTGTTCATTTCCATTACTGCTAGGTTCAGTTTTTTCTAAATTAACTTCAAATTTCCCATGTGTAAAAGACAAATCCTTCAGCTTATCTGTAATTATTTTATTGAGCTCTAAAGCAGATTCTCTGCGTTTGTTAGACAATTTCAAAGCAGCTTCGTCATAACGATGTCTTGCTCCATCTAATACTTCTGTTATTCCTTCTTCGTCTATTAGTTTAAACAATAAATCATATCGAACTTGCCAATCATTGCTTAAAGAATCTAACTCTTCTGGCTTTACCCGATATTTTCTACAAAAATCATATGTATCCTGAATTTTAGATTCAACCTCATTCTTTAATTCTTCATTAATCTCTAATGTGTGTAAATATTGATTTAACTCACGAACAAGTTCACCTAGTTCCATAGAGATGGTATCAATAATTTTTAATTGATTGCCAAGCCGTTCATCGAGATTAGATAAGTTTGATAGGCTTATTTGAAGTTGGTTGATTTGATTTGATGCGGAGGAATCTTCATCGTCCAGCCTAGAAATACATTCCTGAACGCCACTAATTAATTCTGAACTATTGGAAAGCATTTTATGGCTTGCTTGAACATCTTGCCACTTTAAAAAAGAAAAATCTAAACCTTTAAACTGTTTATTTTTTTCTTCAAGCTCTTTGATTTCTTCAACATAAGATTCTTTATTTTTCTTAAAATTTTCGTTTTCTATAAATAACTTACGCCAATTATCATACAGCTCTTTAATTTCTAAGACTTCTTTATTCAAGCCTGAAAAATTATCTAAAATCTCTCTTTGTGTCGAATTTTTTAACAATGAATGATGTGAGTTTTGACTATAAATATCAATAAGTAATTCACCTATTGATTTTAACTGGTTAATAGTTGCGGGTATGCCATTAATGAAACCTTTGGACTTCCCATCTTTATATATTACCCTCCTTAAAAAAAGGTTTTCTTCGTCAGATTCAAGTTCGTTTTGCTTTAACCATTCTTGCGCATGTTCATTACCTTGTATATTAAATGTAGCTGAAATATCTGACTTATCAGTACTATGCCTAACTAAGCCGCTATCGCCTCTTTGGCCAAGGGTTAGTGAAAGTGCACCGATAAGAATCGACTTACCTGCTCCGGTCTCACCAGTTAAAGCAGAGAATCCACTTTTAAAATTTAGCTCTAAGTGATCAACGATAACAAAATTTTTAATTGAAAGATTTTCAAGCATTTATAAATTTATCCCCAATGCAATTTATTCCTAAGCATTTCAAAATAACAGTAATCTTGTGGATGCAGTATTGAAATAGATTGTTTAGCTTTTTTAATACTTATTGTATCTTTTGTATCTAAAGGTATTTGAATTTGTCCGTCGATGCTAGCATAGGCTTCATCCATATTAACTATTTTAATTAATATTTTACAATCCCCACTAACAGCAATAGGTCGGTTACTCAAGGTATGAGGGCTAATGGGCACAATAGTAATAGCATCTAAATTTGGATGAAGGATTGGTCCCCCAGCAGAAAGGGCATAAGCTGTCGTTCCAGTTGGAGTGCTGACAATTAATCCATCAGATCTTTGTGTGTGCACAAATCTTCCATCAATAATTACTTCTAACTCAATAAGTCTTAGGCCACTTCTAATAACTATGTCGTTTAGCGCAAACGATTCATAGATTATTTTATTATTTCTTGCAACTGTTGTTTCAATTAACATTCTATTGTCTTGAATATAAAAGCCATCTAAAATATTATCAATACTTGAAAACATGCTGTCTATATTTAAATCAGCTAAAAATCCAAAACGGCCTTGGTTGATTCCTATCAAAGGAATTCCAGTGTCCACTAACGTTCTTGCAACTCCAAGCATTGTTCCATCGCCACCAACAACAATTGCTATATCGACTTGTTTACCAATTTCATTAAGCGGTAGGGATTTAAATTTATTTAATTTAATTTGTTTTTGTGTTTTCTCTTCAATAACTAAATCAATATTTTTTTGACTTAAATGGGTTATTAATTGTATTAGCTGCTCATGGATACCCTTAGTCTCCTCTGAGGAGGGATATTTTCCGATGATCGCAATTTTGTTAAATTTTATTCCCATTATTTTTAAGCTAGCTTTGTTAAGGTTGAGACAGTAAAATGTTTAATAACTCTATTTTAATGCATTAACGAAATTAAATAACGAAATAATTATAAATTCATGGATTTAGATAAAAGAGCTCAAACTCTCTTAAAAACTTTAATAAGTCATCATATTAATGACGGGCAACCTGTTGGGTCAAAAACGCTAGCAACTGCATCAAGTTTAGATCTAAGTCCGGCGTCAATAAGAAATATTATGAAAGACCTCGAAGATGCTGGCTTTATTACAAGCCCACACACATCGGCCGGTCGCATTCCAACACAAAAAGGATATAGATTCTTTGTTGATAGCTTGGTAACAATAAAATCTCTCGATGAGTTAGAAATATCAAAACTCAAAGATCAATTAATTCTTTCTGATAGTAAGCATTTAATAAATTCCGTAGCGGATACATTATCTCATTTAACAAAATTTGCAGGGGTTGTATTAATACCTCGCGCCAATAAAGTTTCTTTTAAGCATATTGAATTTCTTGAATTATCCAAAAATAGAATTTTAGTAATCATTGTTACAGATGATGGTGGTGTTCAAAACAGAGTGTTATACACAGAAAATGACTATAACAAACAAAGCCTTTTAGAAGCTTCAAACTTTTTTAATCAACACTATTCTGGCTTTGATATCGAGCAAGTAAAAGGTAAATTAGTGAGTGAGCTAAAAACTATGAAGAGTGAAATGATGGCACTTATGAATGCAGCAATTGAAACTTCAGGTGATGCAGACCAAAATGATAATCTAGTCATGTCAGGACAAAAAAATCTATTAGAAACATCAGAACTCTCTCAAAACGTTTCTAGCGTAAGAAAAATTGTTGAGATTTTTGAAAAAAAATCAGCCTTACTTCAGTTGTTAGAAAAAAGTCATCGAGCTGATGGGATACAAATTTTTATTGGGGAAGAGTCTGGCTATCAAGCACTTGATGAATGCAGCGTTATTACCGCACCTTACGAGTCAGATGGAGAAATTCTTGGGATGCTTGGTGTTATTGGTCCAACAAGAATGGCCTATGAAAGAGTTATCCCCATTGTTGATATCACTGCTAAACTATTGAGCAATTCAATTAAGTAAAAATTTTTATGAGCTATTATAACCAAGAGCCTAAATATGAGCATGGGGACCCACCTAAAATAGGAATCATCTTGGCAAATCTTGGAACACCAAGCGAGCCTAAAGCACCTGCAGTAAGAAAATATCTTGGTCAATTTCTTATGGATAGAAGAGTGGTAGAGATTCCGAGATTTATTTGGTGCTGGATCTTACATTTCATTATTTTAGTCTTTAGGCCATCTGCCTCAGCAAAAAAATATGCGCAGATTTGGACATCTAAAGGTTCGCCTCTTTTGGTGAATGCACAAGCACAATCAAAATTACTAAAAAAATATCTGGAAAAGAATCAAAAACAGCCAATAGAAGTTGCTTTGGGAATGAGCTATGGCCAACCATCAATGCAGAAAGCGTTTGATGATCTAAGACAAAAAAATTGTACGAAAATACTACTATTTCCTCTTTACCCTCAATATGCTGCTTCATCTTCAGCATCGGCAATGGATAGCTTATGGAGGTTGTTATTAAAAACCAGAAATGTGCCTGAAATTAGAACAATCCGACATTATCATGATCATCCAGCATATATAAATGCATTGAAAGTATCGGTCTTAAATTATTGGAAAAAAAATGGGAAGCCTACTAAATTAATAATGAGCTTTCATGGAATCCCAAAAAAATCATTATATCAAGACACAAGAGACTCGTTGTGTTACAAACGTTTATTGGGAGATCACAGGTAAAGGGTTGTTGTGCGTCACCTTGAAAGTGTCTGCGTCGGCTTCTGTTTGGTAGCTCACCACCAGCTCAGAGTTACGAGCAATTGACTTCGTGCTGATCACTGCAGTCACCACGTACAATTGCACTATTCCGTCTTTCTTCGCCTTGAACAGATACGTCTTGAAAACCGAATTGACGAGAGGTTCCTTGGTCTTCTTTTCGTCTGAAGGCGAATTCGCAGCAGCACCGATAACTCCTGTGGTTGTGTTGATTGAATACGGGAACCAAAGTGCTTTCCTCGCTGCATGGTCGTTGACATCCCATGGCCACTTGCTCGTCGGCACCCACCTGAACTGTTGATGTTCAGTGTCTTCTTTGTACTTGTCAACAATAGCTGATGTGCTTACATCTACTACAAAGAGAAGAGCGAGGACGGCGTTCTCGGGGCACCATTTTGTTACAAATAGACCATTATGTGGTGTACCATCCTGCGCGTGTGGTACAAACTTAGAAGGTCTCACTTCTGTGCATCCAACGTGGGTCAGCATTTTGAAAGTACGAACAATGGATGCTTCTGACAACTCGCCCTCATTGTCTAAAACCCGTCTGATATTTGCGACTTGTTGATTCAACGCGTTATGGGTTCTGGCATATGTGTCGGCTTTGCGACTTTCTGGCTCTGCTGTGTAAATGGGACGCGGTCTGTTATGAGCTTTTGTTCTGGCAGATATCCTACGCCCATCTTCGTCAGCCCCGTCAGTTCCGCCAGCTGTTCTTTTGCCGGCTACCCCGCCAGCTGCGCTTGTGCCCGCTACCCCGCCCGCTCCGCCATTCCCGCCCGCTCCGCTAGGCCCGCCAGCTTCGCTTGTGCCCGCTATCCCGCCAGCTCCGCCTCCTCCGCCCGTGCCCGCTACCCCGCCTGTCGCGCCCGATCCATCTTGCATCAGTGATGCCAGATCCTGTTTCGTTTTTTTTATTTTTGTAACTGCTTTTATACTTTTCACCGGTCACTCCGCACCATCGCACCGGGTCACTCCACACCATGCTTCGCCGAATACGAGGATAGTATTTAAACACATCGATTGCGATGGCGATGGATCGTCTTTGTCTGACAACTTCAATGCATCTGACTTGTTTTGACTCGCAACTACAGAAGCGGGTTTTCGAGTCACATGCGAGCGAAAATATCGGGCGTCACACGACTCGGGCACAATTGCTCTCGGAGTTGTGTGCATGGATTCATGACCACACACTGTTCCACGAACATTCTGAGTTTGTGAGCACTGCGATCCACAATACCACCAACACCGGTGTTTTTAGCACGCCAACCATCCCGGAATTCATGTCCGTGGGTGTACAGGAACGTCATTCGAGTACACACGGAATCAATCTTGTCTCCTCGGGGGGGGTCTCGCCTCTCCGCGTAGCAGTGCAGAGTCGCCTGCGCGGACCGAATACTGAAATCAATCTCGGCCATGTCAACATCTCGACAGCGATCGAGCCGGGCACCATGGCTTGTCCTGCGTACACCTACACACACAACAAAAGTAGTTTGAACACAGACATCCAGGCCATCCACATCACATGCGCCAAGGGGGATTTGGATTTCACTATTTGTGCATATGTGGTTCCACAGCGAAGCCACTCTGTTTTTGCTCAGAGCTTCCTGGAAGTGGGTGGTGTTTGCGCTTTGCTCCCTAAGTGCTCCGCCATGTGCCTCAAGAATCACATTCGTCGCGCAAAGTGTGAATCGTACCGGGACCATCGTGTCAGCTGCAAACAGATACACACGGACACCATGAACAAAATTCAATATCCACATGGCCAGAGATTTCCGGATATAGTATTGTGCAACACAGACATCTCTGTGTACAGTACTCGAGGACCGAACAATGACGCTTTACACACAGTTTTTTTCAAGTGACACTTTTTAAATTTTATTGAAACTCTTTGGATTGTTCTTTGACTAGTTTTTTCATGTTGGCATGATACGTGCCAAGAATTTTCCTCTTCTCTGTGAGTCGGTCGACAATTGTGTCATGCCTGGTCGTCAGAGTGCGAAGCTCTGTTGCGTGGCCCTGCTCAAGATTACAAATCTCTGCTGCGTGGCTCTTCACAAGATTGTGGTTGGTGTTTTGCAGTGATGCAATTTGCCCCTGCAGCTGCTTCACGATTTCGTCGGACTTCGTCTGCATTTCGACCCACAAGTCCGTCATATCGGTCTTGTATTTGTTGTATGCATCCAGTGATGTTTGTTTAGAAAGAAGGATGTTGGTCTGTGGAACAGTCGCACTGTCCTCTGTCGAGGAATCAGATGGCTGCTCCTGAGAACGCTTCACTTGATCACTACATGTCTCGTGCACCGACGCGTCCGTGGTGTCTGTCTGTGTCACTTCCGCTGATCGTAACAAATTCGACAGTTCGTAATCGTCTTCATACCTGTCTTCCTCCCAGACGCGCTTCCCAAGACCGTCGTCGGTCACGGACGCCGACGCCATTGGACGCACTCGCTCCTCAAACAAAAACAAGAGAAAGGAATTACCCAATACAAAGAAGCAGCGCTTCGGATTGTTGCGCCCAGCTTGGTTCGCGTCTTTGATGTAATTGCTTTTTCCTCGGAAAAGCAATTGGCATTTTTGTTTTTGTTCTCGAAAAGCAATTAAGTCTCTGCACATTTAAAAGCAATTGCCAGAAATCCAAAATCGATCAGAGCGGTCGTGCCCATGGCCGATAATCCTGTGTGCGATGAAAAGGAACACGTGTCGTTCGCAACGTACAAGCACGATGTTGATGCGATAAAACTTGAGCTAACGTACCACAATCAGCTGGCAATCGACAACCACAATCGCTGGTTGTGGTACGAAAAGCATATCCGTCTCGTGAACATGGACCTAGCATACCTCACCGGCGAAAACAAAAAGAGATGTGAGGAGCAGGGCCAGAAGCAGCCTGTGTATGTGGCTGGCGCCGCAGTGGACACTCGCGCTGCCATTGCTGTTGTGGTAGACTGTGTGCATTGCATTGCAATTGATGTTTCTGGTCTTGCGAACAGATTTGCAAAGCAAGAGAAGCTAATCGCGCAGCATGAAAATATGTTCAAGATCCTTTCGTTCAATTTCTTGGTATTGTTCTGCCTGACCTTTGTGGCGGTGCGTCATGTCATGATCATGACAGTCGTCCTCGACAAACCGGAGCTGCTCAAGTAAAACAAATGATGTGTAGTTTGAAGACACTCACATTTCTCCATGGGATGGAAAAATGCATGGCCAGGCGACTGGCAGCAATATACTTGTAGTGTGTTTATTGAATAAAACGTTTACAGTTCCTGGCTCTCCACTGTGTATTGTGAAATCATCGTAAACACAATGTACAACAACACGGCGAGCTTGCGCATCCTCTCAATGGCAGCTGTGCCGTCATTCTGGTCAACCTCTTGAGTGAAGGGCAGAATCTCATATGCAAAGTCGAGGCCCGCCAATGCGGTCACGAAAACGAACAAAAAGTAGAAATATTGATTCTGTGTGTATGTTGTCAGTGGTGAATATGTGTTGACAGACGACGAAATGGTGTATGAGAATACAGCAAATACGACAACGATCACAAACGCGTATAGTCGGGTCCATCCAAAGTACTGTAGTATGTGTCGGGTCTTTGTGAGCATCACATCTTCACTGGCAAGCTCAGTGCTTGTTTGACCTTTCTGCAGTGCCTGAATGACGTCCTCACTCAAGTCGCAACAAATATTGTCGTATAACGTCTTCACCACACTGCTGATATGTTGCAGCAACCCTGCTCCGGCAAGCAGGAAAAGTGTTGTCACGAGAATCGCTTCATCATGCTCGGCATTCTGAAGTTTCAGGCCGACGCCCAACAGAGACAGTCCCACTATCATCGGCAGGTCTGTGTAGATGCGTTCCAGAACGTGTGAGATTGTATATTTCGCGCCTGCGATGTAGTAGAAGCCTAACAATGCTGTAAGTCCACTGCCGATGAATATCATCAAACATATCATTACCATCAGAAACGATCCGTCGTTTGTGGTTCCCGACGCGTCTATCTCTTGGATGTGATTGGTCCATTGAAATTGAAGGAACATAAAAGAGAAAACGACAAGAGGCAGCATATCCAGCAATAATGCCAGAATAGTATGTGCTTCTCCATCAGTTGAATTCTTTGCCCTTTTTCCTGTGATGTCCAGTCCTAAAAACATGAAAGACAACGCAACAAGAATCAACAGCTTTGAGTTGATCACAGAAGCAAATTGCACTGAGTACTGTGGCGCGGCCGTTTTGTCACACCAGTGCCCGATATCATTGAGGGTCGTGAATTGCACCTCGGTATTCAAATGGTAGCGAAAGTTTGCCGCGGTGTGAGGGAGGGGCTCCGTCGCATGATCCATCATTTGCATCTGGTCTGCATCTCCCAACGCAGGTGGATCCAGATTAAGATTCCTGATGAACTGTCGCTTCGCAAACATGTCTTCTGCTGTGATATTGCCTCCAACTCCAACAGTATCATTTCCTAACGTGTAGATGAGATCCTGCGCCAATTCATGGCCGAGGCCATCCGTCGCCGGCCACGCGAGCTTAGTGTAGTCGTCGATACACGAGCATACCGAGCGAGAATTGAATCCGGACGCATTCTTCTGTGCTGTGGTGAGAGCGAGATAAAAGCCCACTGGATCGTCCTTCTCCAACTTGAGATGGCTGAGCACGGTGTGTCCGTAACAGCCACGGGCGTACTTGAGCGCAGCAGTGGCGTGGATATCGTACTCGGTTCTCCATTTGGAGGCATCATATACGGCTTTCGATGTATACTTCACACCAAGGCCGGTCTCGAAGTCGCGAATGGGTTTCAAGAAAAACGTAGAACTTGTCTGTGGAAGCACGTGCTTGTCAGATTGATATACTACTAACATGGACACGATAGCAGTCACTGCTGGTAGTACAACCATGAAGTCCAAGCCACCATTCCCTGTTGTCATTGTAATTCAACATACACTTCTTTAATACTCAGACAAAGATGAATCTGGGAGGATTTGCACGTGTACTATTTACTAGCCTTACTTTCCAGTTGCCCTGCAAATTTCACCAAGTTGTTTTGGAGCACATAACCAAAGTTGCCAGTCATTGGGTCTGCGTACTCATGCAGAAGCTCCCAGTACTGGATGGTCCACATCGTGTTACATACGTGAGCCATCATCCGATCGGTGTCCCAGACACTGGCCTTTGTGCGCGCTGCGATTGAGGGACATTTCCTGATCTGTTCGTAGAGCTTGACATATGCAAGCCGAGCGTCTTGGGTGTCTTCGAATCCTTGGGAAAGTTCTGCAGTCACCCCCCGCGTGCGCTGTCTATATGTGTCGTTGTAGACGAGCAATAGCGCCGTCATTATCTCGGTACTGGTGTTCATCTGTGAGTTGCGAAAGCGGTGTCTGGCAGTCCATATCTTGGAGGGTCCGATCCCAGGCAGGTTCATGCAGAAGTCGCAGCCTGTCATCGCCACCATACACCCCAGAAAAAGCGCGGGGTTCTCGGACTTGGGGAACTCTGTCGTGATATAGCCGAGCAACTTCTTCACGTCTACATACTCATACTCGCGCTTTTGGCTGCCGAGCCGGGGACGCTTTCCCGTGTCCTTCAGCTTTGTTTTGATCCGGTGGATGAGGATATTGGCGGTGTTGCCCTGGACTCGGAGGTGCTTCTCGAGTTGGATCAGGGCGATGGGGACAAAGTCTCCGTCCGTGGACACCAGCAAGAGTGTGCCCGACGCTGGTAGCCAGTTTGTGGCCTTGATGTCACACTCTCCCCGTTGAAATCGTTTGGGACAGAGTGCGGCTTGCTCTGAGTAGTTTTGAAACATCTTCGGCAGCTCGTACCTGCCGCAGATCACTTCCGGTTTCCCGCAGAAGTCGAGCACCACGCTTTGGCGGTCCTCGGTCTTGTAGTGGTGTCTTAGACTGTTCATAACAAAGCTTATCACTTTGACTTTGAAGGTGCGATTGCGCATAGCAGCGTTCCAGTCCGCTGGGGGTCTTGGAGGCAGCTCGTCACACTCGCCGAACTTCACGGCGGGGACGGAGCGGTTGCGTTTGCTCTGGGTCATGTTCTTCGACCGTGGCACGTGCGCATAGTCGTCAAATGCCATCACCACACACGTAGCGCCAAGGGTAAAGGCATGCTCTATAGTACCGATGAATTGAGCTCGCAGAAACCCATCCCACGTCGTGATGTATTCCCCCTTCATCAACTTGATCTGGCCATCAACGAATACCACATCGGGTTTGTGTGGCAGGGCGTCTGTGAAGGCCTCTGGGGCGTGTTCTTTCAAAAGCTTCACCCATCCGGAGTTGATTGTCATTTGTGGACCCGCACTGTTCTCTCAGATGTAGTGTTTATTGTGCAAAAAATAACAAACACACGCAAAACCGACAACTAGATTTTATTACAAACAATTCTCTCCGGTCAACCCAGGATACACAACCCTCTCCCGTCACTGGCCAGCTTTGCGTATGCGCTTTAAGATGTAGCGCATGTATGTCCATTTTTTGAATTTGATATTCTTCACCTCCATCGCGGCGTACCTGTCGCGAGGCTTAAGTTTTGTGTATACACCCTTCCTTGAGTCTCGTGAATGCATCTCAAACCCGTAAAGATTGAGCGCCTCGAAGAGAATGTAGTTAAATTCAGAGCTTGGAGGAATGGATGCATACTGTGCATTTTTCACAGTCTTGGGTCTGAAGGCGAGCATGTACTTTTTGAACTGCGCGTGTTTCTTGGGGATTACTGTGAGATATTTGAAGCCAAATATGCTATTGTGTTGGTACCGTGGTGTTTGGGTGCATACTCTGAGGGTGATGATATTGTGATCATACAGGTATGTGAAGGCCTCCAGCAGGCCGCGGGCGAGGTGGTATGAATTGTCATCGGCAAGCTCACTCGCGGGCGACGGCAGCGCATCCAGGAAATATTGTTTCGTGAAGATGTCTAGAGGCACCAGCGGAGATGCCAGGGGCCGACCATTGCCAGTATATTGCCAGTCACTGGAGGGCAGGCCAGGAATTGACGACAGGTCGTCCGTCACGTCCTCGATGTCACAACAGATGTCATCTCGATCCCTGTTCTCGTATCTTAACCGAGCGTGCAAAGAAGTCGAGATGTGGTTATCGTGGCTACGAGAAAGCATATCCTCGAAGTTCTGATGTGTGTCCCCGTGACATTCCCGATCTTGCATCCCGGCGAAGTTCTCCGATGGGGGCACTGTGCTTTTTGGGTTGTGAGACCTCTTGTGCGGGGGGACAGAACGCGTATATGCATCTCCAACGAAGCGTGCGCGTGGCATGCCGAGCTTTTTTTGCATGGCTGCAATGTCCATTTCGTTGGTCTCCTCGAGTTCTCGAGAAAATCCCGCGAGTGTGCGTGCCGCCGCTACATGCTCTGGATTGACGAGCAGCGGGGTGACCGAACGCCCGCCTGCCTCCGGGGACACCGAGCGCTCGTTGACAGCCGCACGCAGGCGCGCCGCGTGCACCTCGATGTCCGAGCGCGGCATTCGCGAGTCGGGCTTTCAACGCAAATTGCTTTTGCGTTTTGATTTTAGATTGCTTTGGAGGTGTAGTTGTAGACGTGATATTTCCACCCGCAAAGACAAAAGCAATTGGGACAAAAGCAATTGGGACAAAAGCAACTGGGACAGAAGCAATTGGGACAAAAGCAATTGGAAACACACGGTGTCAACAACATCTACACACGGTGTCAACAACATCTACGAAAAACACAATATTAAAAAAAAATACAGCACGTATGCTGTGCGCATCCAGAACAAGAAGACATCATCGCTGGCAGACGATCACGCAAGCCTCGAGGATGCCGCAGCCGCGCGCGACGAGGTCATTGCAGATGCCGGATTCGAACTACGCCAGGGCCGTGCCACAGCATATACTCTTGCGCGTCTCTGTAAAGAAAAAATAAATAAAGATTCCCAGTGAATGCTCTTAATCCTTCGATACAAGTATAAACGTGTCCAAATTCATGTTGTGAATGCAAGGCGTCGGCGGCAAGCTGCTGTGGATACTGACTTGTGCACTGCTGGAGCATGTTCGTGCCCCTGGCCACTCTCCTAATCCCGGGGGTCATTCGGGAAACACTCATGTTTGTAACGATGACTCTTGTCCGCAGGGCAATGCAGCATCCCTTTACCATGATGCGCACCAATGTGAGTTGTATCATTGTACCCCATGTCCTGTGGGAACCGCCAACAACGCCATTCCCAACACATTCGCGTGTACACAGTGTTTATACCAACATTACGCCCCTGCTGGTAGCGTCCGTTGTACAAGTTGTCCTATTATCACGACAGTCAACGCAGACCAGAGTGCCTGTGACCCTTGCCCGGCGGAGCAGGGCAGATTCCGTGGGCCCACCTGTACTAGCTGTGATGCTGGAAAGTTCTTCAACACAGATAGATGTACTGATTTGTCGTGTGTATCGGGTCAAGTTGAGAGTGGCAACGAATGTGTACAGTGTGAAGCAGGAAAGTATCAGGGATTAGACAATTTGGAAAGGATATGTTACCAGTGTCCTGCGGGCAAGGCGGGAGCAAGTACAGGCGCAACGATAACAGGATGTATTGGCTGTCCATCGGGTGCGAAGTCAGAATTGGGATCGGAACATTGTATCTCGTGTCAGGCGGGTGAAACATCCAACCCACGGCATACTACCTGTGAACCATGCCCTGTGGGTACATATTCTAGCACAAGAAGCGCATGCACGCCCTGTGGAGTGGGACGTTCATCCCCAGAGGGTAGTACAACTGTCGATGCGTGCACCCAATGCCCTGGCGGAGAAACATCAACGGACACTGGGAGTGGTTGTTTCAAATCCGAATGCGAGCCAGGCCACTACACACCTTTAGATATATGGTCTGTATCAATGGGACACGACAAATATTGTATCCGGTGTCCATACAATACGATCAATGATGAGGAAGCGACAGCACAGGTGAACGAATGCAAGCCCTGTGACCTCGGCACGCACGCCAACACCGACAAGACTGCGTGTGTCCTGTGTGCAGCTGCTGATGCGGTGGTGGTATTCCCACGAATCGACAACCATGATGAAAAGGTGCAGAATTATGGTTGGTTGTCAGTTGGCGACACATTGAGCATACGCACGCCATGCTTGTGCGCACACGGCATCTTGAACCCCGCGGCCAAAACTTGTGATATATGCACTACTGGACAGATTGATTACTCCAAAAACCTCAGAATTACTCTGGGGTTGAATTTTGCAAATCACGTACATACTGCGTTGGGATCGGCATACACGCGAGCGACGGGCAAGGAGCCTGCATGTGGTGATTTTTATTTGCCAGGGCGGTTGGAAGATGTTATTTACATTGTTGTCGAAGAGAAAACTGCTAACTTGCCCTGTCCTGTAAGTACATCAATTCATGGTACCGTCGAGTTCTGTCGTGATGGAATTTATGATCACATGCTGGGGATTAGTGTGTGTGCACATGTAGAAAATATGGAGCTCTGGGAGCCGTACACTGTGGGAATTCATCCCAGTGTAATGTGTGAGAGCTGTGCCAAAGGCAAATATTACTATGAGACAAACGACAACTGGGCGTGCGAGGACTGCGATACAGGAAAATACCAAGACAAGATAGGACAGAGCGTGTGTGAGTCTTGCGAGCTCGGCTTTTTCACGGAAAATACACGCTCGCATAATTGCACCGAGTGTGCCATGTGTGACGCAGGCCAATACAGAGATGGGTGTGGGGACGATTCTCACGCATTCGAAGGCACGTGCCAATCCTGCGAGCAAACATGCCCCGAAGGCTCTATTCCGACTGCCTGTATTAACAGGGCCGGGGTTTCTGCCAAGGGGCCCATCTGCAAGCGCAAAGAGTTCCTCACGCGCACTCCGCTCTGCCAAGGCAATAATCCTGGAATTGGCCTGGGAGGCTTCGATTTTTTGACGGTCTTCGGCAGAGTGGAGAATCAAGTGGATTTCCAGTGTAGTCAGGTGTGCAATTCCGCGGTGCCAGATGCGGATGGAGTCTATGGAACTCTCGACACGATGGAGTGTGACGGTCCGTTTGCGTGCAACAGAATGGCGTGTTCCATGGAGTCGTCTTCCTCTAACGGAAATCTCGTCGATTTCCGGGTGGCACGCGCGTGCCCGGTGCAGCTCTCGGCGGGGGAGAAAAAAAACCCCCTATCCCACGCAGAGTCCGTGGACCGCAAGAGAAGAGTGGACTGCCAGAAGTGCTCGGAATGCGGCAGCACGGCAGGCTACCAGACGTTAAATCTTCCGGACTTCGGGCGTGGCTGTGCCAAGGAATGCAGCATGATTGAATGCGCGAATGGACAGATCTTTGACTGGACCGACACCTCATGCAAGCGCTGTGACGAGCTCAGCAACGTCAGCCTGTGTGCGGATGTGGATTTTCAACACATCCTCGCCGTGCAGGACATATCAGGCTACCGGGGCAAAATCCAGCTCGCCGGATGCCAGGCCAAAGACACGAACAGCCGCACGCCCATCACGTACGGCAACTGTGACTGCTGTCGCTTGAAGCACGAGGAGAACGCCTGTGCTGATGAGCTGGGCGCGGCATACCACGCCGGGTGTGAAAAGGGGTGCACGTTGTGTATGGAACGTCAGAACGTCATTCTCACGTCCGAACTCAAGTATATGAGCGCCGGGGGCAAACCACTGCCAGTGTATTGCCAGATCAAAGGCTGTCCGGATGCGCGCACGGGAGTGAAGGACATGGGCGTGACGTGCGACACCACGTGTAGTGACGTACAATGCACAAGCGAAGAGGTCGAGCGCGAGTGTGTGTTGCCACACGACAAGAAGTGCGTGCCTGGACATCCACTCAGAAAGCAGGGCCAGGCTGTACTCGAGCGCCGTGATGCGGCTGGGAAGTTGTTAAGATCGTATGTCCCTGCACACGCCAACATGCTGGAGCATCCCGATAGCTCGAAGTACCATTTTTCGAATTTCGAGAACTACATGATCAACGTGGAGCCTGACGCGCGCGAGGACAACCTGCACCAGTGCGTGTGGAATGCGGTGGACGTCCGAGATAACGACATGAATCCCGGCGGCATCAGTTCCACGTTCTTCCCGCCCGCTGCGGTGTATGCTGACGGGTTAGAGCAGTACGGCAGCAAATTCTGCCACCGCTGGGACCGCCTTGCGCATATTTCGTACCCACTCCTGCCTCTACAGAACACGGTGTCCTTTGACAGCCCATTCCCCCGGCGTGTGCTGCTCAACGCCTCTGCCCGGGTGATGGACTACAGGTATAGCGGGGTTGGGCATGGAGAAATTGCCGACACGCGCCGGCTGGCCAAGGCATCATTCAACAACATTTGGACGGGTGATCTGTATCTCAGCATAGACTTGACAAACGCGCCCAACGCGACACTTGCCGTGTTTGTGCCCAACGACCGCGGGCTGGGCCTCGCAACCTGGATCCCCGCCCTGAGGTTTTCGTGTGTTGCCACTGAGAACACCCGGCGCATGCAAGACTACAACCCGCTACCGTTGATGGTGGGCATGAGCTCCTACCACCACACCGCGCGATCTCTCTTCTCGCTGGAGGTGGTGTCGGAATTCCCGTCCACCAGTGCCACCTACCAAGTCACTACTCTCCTTTGTTTCGAGCAGTGGCGGGGGTTTGAAGTCCAAGAAGACCACGTGTTTGTGAGCACGAGCATGCCTTCCGACATCAACACCAATCTGACTGCCGACTACATAGAAATGCGATTTGCCTCGAAAGAAGTGTCAGATACCATGTACAGCCGCGTGATTACCCGAGAAATATTCCAAGGATTTCACGTAGACAATCTGATTGCTATGGCCAGTAGTACACACACTGACGCGTGTCATGTCTACACTGCTGCCGGGTCTAAGATCGAGTGTTGGAATATGCTCACGCTGAGCGTGAGTGAAGTCGATTTGACCGCCACGCAGATTTACGAAGACCCAGAGATAATTGACATCGCCGTGCTGGGGAAGTTTCTGATCACGCTGATCTCGCTCGGCCAGTCCGAGGGTCAACAGCTCATCATTGCCAGGCAGAGCGACTGGCGGGACATTGCCTTTGCCGAGTCGTGTGTCATGGAGGTGGATTGTGAATTCAATGACATGGTCGCGCTGGCAACCAATGAACTTGCAGGACACGACGTGGTGTGGGTGCTACGAAAGAAATATTTCCAAAACAAAATTACGTTTCGACTAGTGCACACCACCTTGGACTTGGTGGGCTCTGCCCCTCCTGCTACCGTAAACAACGCGGCTCCAGACAACACACACAGACAAATTCCGGACCACGCACGTCTTAACACCGCGCTGGTACGCGATGATCTGCTGAAAGATGTGTTTTCAGAGGACAGCGAAATTTTTGTGAGCACACACGACTCCCACCTGATGACTGTCTCAGACTCGGGTCTCATTTTCGCTATGTTCTTTCTTGTCAAGGCACAACATTACGTCGCGCAAATGCTGCAGACGAGCTCGGGCGAAATTCAAATAAAGTGCAATACCACAGCTGCCTATCCCGGACTGGACGCCTCCTTCACCTCCGTGGCCTGGCTCTCCGACGATGAAGTACTCCTGCAATACCAGCAGACGCTCTTCAAAGCACGATGCGTGACCATTCTAAACTCGAAGTCTGTGCTTGAGATCCTGCCTCACCCGACCTCTGGCATGCCAAGTAACCCTTTTGTGCAGTATGGCGCTTCTTACTTCTCGTTCGGGCCGTACTTTGAAGATACACACGCCGTCGTCCTGTACTCCAACACAAACAGTCGTGAAATTGTCCCTCAGGAACAGACACAGGGCCGCTGCGTGTTCGCCCCCCGAGCCTTGTTCTATAATCGATACAACTCAATGGGGCCGTACGTTATACCAGTCGAGGTCACAACACATGTCAATGGCTACTTAGTAGACACACAGACGGTAATTATGCCCACCTTCGACGTGGAGCTTCTTCTCGACTACGCAGATACAGATAGCACCGGACAAAGGCGGATGGTCCAGTATATCTCGTCCTTCCGGCTCGTGACGGACGCCGCCACGCATGTCCGCGTGACTTTACTGCCTACACCGAAGCTGACCGGAACTGATCTATTTGAATTCATGTCACGTCCACTCGTGTATGCCGTCAGCAACTCCTCCCTCTTCTGGAACTCGGAAGTCCACCACCTCCTCGAGGCTCGTGTCCAGATGCCCTGCAACAGCAGTTGCCAGGTGGCCAGCAGCGTGGCCAGTAATCCTGCGCATGAGGGGTGTGTGCAGACCTCTCTCTTGGCACAGATTACTCTCGTCGAGAGCTTCAACGCCGAGAGGACCAATTCGTCGTGTGTCATCTCATCGGTCTTCATCATCGTGCGGGACCAGCACGGCAACACCACAGCCCTGAAGAGTGCCGGTCTTCATGACGCGTGCATCCTTTTGAAAGAGGGGGCATACGTCACGCAGATACAGGAGGTGCTGGCGTTCAGTGCAGCATACATAGAGCACGATGTCGAGACATCCGTCAGCACACTCGCCGGGGATGGTGTGGACGAGGCTCCGCCCTGGCGCAGGCTGCGCACCATCATCAGTGCATCCTCGCTGACTGAGCAACAGGTGCTGTACATACAGACACGCCGGACGGACGCTGTGCGCTCGATACAGCGCTCGGTTGCGATAGACGCGGTCCAGTTGCTGCTGGTGTTGACTGTGGGTAGTGCCATGCCGCTGTCCACCAACAGAACATTCACAAGCGCTGACCCCACGGATGTCAGCCCCTCCACATCCGCAGCGTACACGAGCGTAGACCGCGCGGCTGTCAGCATCTCCGCATCCGAAACTACGACAAACACCGGGTGGCTGCTTGGGCTGACATGCGCTACTTTTCACGAAGACCTCACAGCCACGTTCAAGCAAAGCGTGACGGCCGCCGTGTGCGTACACATGAATTCACACACAACAGACGATGGGGTTGTCACGCCGTGTGTGGCGCGGACCTTCTTCTCGGAGGGCGACGAAGGCCTAGGCGTTTGTGTGTGTCATCCGGTGTGTTCCAAACTGGTTCAGGTCGCCATTGGCTCTAGCCGAAGACTGCTGAACGTAGCGTCAGGTGCCTACCCAGACCTGCAGATGTGTTTCGGGCAAACTGGCGAAGGCTGTCCCGATGACCTTGTCTCCTCGAACCCCCACGGGATCGTACAGGATACCGAGACACAGTGTGTCTGTGCTCCTGGCCTCACGGGAGTTCCAGGGGCGTGTGTCGCGTGTGTACCAGGGCTTTACAAAAATAAGCCAGGATCCGACGCGTGCAGCCCCTGCCCTGTAAACACATACTCACGCGGTTCCGCCTCCCGATGCGAGGCATGTCCTGGATCCTCGGCGTCGGGCGAGGCATCTACCGACACCGCGGATTGTATTTGCAATCCCGGACACACTGGTAGCCAGTGCGTAAGCTGCGGACCCAACACTTTCAAAAACACCCTGGGGGGCGAGGCGTGCGAGGAGTGTGAAGCCGGGACATACGCCATCTCGGCGTTCACCGTCTGTCTGAACTGCTGGACACACTCCTCAGCAAAGTTGGCAGGTAGTTGTGAGTGCAATAAGGGCTACACGTTGGGTGAGGATGACGTGTCGTGCGTGGGGTGTGACACGGCGTACTACAAGGATGAAAAAGGCAACGAGCCTTGCACGCTCTGTCCATTTAATAGAACTACCGGTGATGGTGATTGGATGACCGGTCTCATGCTCGACGGTACAATTGACCCCAACGGACTCGGTTCAACCAGTGAAAGCGACTGTGGGTGCTTGGCTGGGCAATTTCTTAAGACCCAAGAGTACGAGTATGACGAGTATGCATCAGTCACATTTTGTGCATATTGCCGTCCTGGAAAGCGCAAGGATACGCGTGGAGACAAAGTGTGTGATGACTGTCCAGCAGGAGAATACCAGAGCTATATCGGTCAGCAAATATGTATGAAATGTGCGACTAACACAGTCAGTGCGGCACAGGGTGCCAGCGAATGCACGGCATGTGTCTATCCAGAACACACGACGGGTCCCGGGGGTTCTGTGTGTGTGCTGTGTGCAGCAGGGAAGTATAGTGATGCTGACACTCCAGAAACATGTCTCGATTGTCATCGCGGCAAATTCGGAGCTTCGGAAGGCCAGGTGGCGTGTGAAGATTGCGCCATTGGGTACCACCAAAGTTGGGAAGGATTGACTGTGTGTGCTGCCTGTGTGCCAGGAACATATACAGACTCTACAGGCAATGTCAATTGTGACATTTGTGTTATCGGATCTTACCAAGATGCATCCGCAAAAACCAAGTGCGAAACATGCGCTGTCGGACATGTGTCATCCAATAATTACAGGGCTTGTTCTCCGTGCGGCGCCGGATCCTTTCTCGGCTCTAACCTCGAATGTGATGTTTGCCCACAGGATCAACAGTCTGGTCCAGCTGCCACAGTGTGTACATCGTGTCCATCCGATTCGTCAGCAAGCACGATTGTGTCTTATTTGCAAAGAGAGTTATGTCAGTGCGATATTGGTTACGAGCCGAGTTCTAGACTCAACCCACCCGAAGCATCGAGGACGTACTCTAGTAGGTATAACAATGACGCCATTGGCACTGGCCACGCCAGGTCAATGCTAGACTCTGCTCAGGCGTGGAGTTCAAGTTCGAATTCTGCCGGCAGCTGGATGCAGATTGACTTGGGACGGATACGGCAGGTGTCAGGTGTTGTTATTCAGAAACGGCACGTTAGTTCTCAATGTGTGTCAGAAATTATTCTGAAACATTCAACTGATGGTAGCACATTCACAACAATTTCGACAATCAGCAATATACTGTATGATGGAGAAGATACCAGTGAACATGTTTTTGGTGCTGAAATCACAACAAGATATATCAGATTCGTCGTACAAACCTGGCATGACCACATATCCATGCGTGCGGGTGTGCTTATCCCACAACCTACAGCTGATCCGTTGGATAATTGCAACATCTGCGGAACTGGCACTGTAAAAAACACACGGGGTAACACATTGTGTGTCGGTTGCGCGGCTGGTAAATATGCGAACACGATGTCAGGGTCACAGACGTGTGATACATGTCCAGAGCGCACATATTCTCTGTCTTCACAAACTGGTATCGATTCCTGTCAGTGCAACAAAGGTTACACCAGCTATGACGGCACTGCAGGGGGCAGAAACTGTGCAGGCCAGGATGAACCGTATTGCTATGAATGCGAGTATTGTCCAAACGATTCTTACAAAGACACAACAGGTGACAGTCAGTGTTTGTCGTGTCCAGCAAACAGCAGGACCCGACACCACCTCGCGCATTACACTACCAGTCTCGACTGCAGATGTAAAAAGGGATACGAACCTAACTCGGAGCACACTATCTGGGAACTTTCGCATGATCCAGACGATCGCACGTGTGTACCGTGTCCTTATGGCCGCGTGAACAAAGACTCGCGTGGTGACAATAACCCCCAGCTTTGCGAGTTGTGTGGGATTGTTTTTTTTGGATTGAAGGATCGAAGATATTCACCTGACGGAGAGGAATGTCACGTTTGTTATGCTCATTCTCGGGCGAGTTCCTGGTATGGAAGAGAAGTACATTGCTTCTGCAATGGTGGTTATGAAATGCGCTTTGATGCGGCCACGACTCAACATTCTGCTATGCAGGCAAGCCCCACAGTCATGATTGTCCAGACAAATCAGTATTGTATGGGTTGTGAAATAGGGTTCTACAATTATGTAGATCCAAATCTTTATGCGGAGGATATGGACGTCCAAGATGCGTCATCTTGGAACCCCGTACGAAGTACGAGCGAGTGTGTAGCCTGTCCACCACACAGCACGAGCGTGTGGGCAGCACATGTCTGTGAGTGTAAGCCTGGCGCCTCGGGTCAGGCCAATGCCGTAAATTGCGCCTTGTGCGCACAAGGCACTGAATCTAAAACTGCCGTCGGGGCGGGGAATTGTGCTCTCTGTCCCACAGGTAAATCATCTGGATTGGAAAGTATACGATGTGAAGCTTGCGGCGCAGGCACACACAGAAACGCAACCATGCAATTTTGTACTGAATGTCCTCGCAACACATATTCTTCCGCAAACGCGCAGGATTGTGAGCCTTGTCCAACGAATTCACTGACATCTTTTGCAAACAGCACCAGTATCGACGACTGTTATTGTACGCTCGGTCATTACAAACCCCCGCATGATTGGGTGTGTGATCAATGTGAGCCTGGCAAGTACAAGTCAAGTCAGGGATTCAAGGACACAGATGGATTCTCACGCCTGGGATGTGTGAACTGTCCTGCCGATACACACTCGAATGCGTACGGAGCAACTTCAATTGACACTTGCACGGCTTGTCCAACTGACAGCATATCACCACCAGGCAGCCCGACTGTAGCAAGTTGTGTGTGTGATGTTACACTGAAAGTGTACCAGGATCGAGTGTTTTCCGACAGCGGCAGTAACGTATGTTTGCAAGGCGAGAGTGCGTACATCGTATGCACGGGCGGTGGTACATGTCCGTGCACACAGAGTCAAATCAGTGCAAATTCTGGAGAAATTGATATGCCTGGCTATGCAAACAATATGAACTGTGAATGGACCTTCGAGACGATATATGGTATTGAATTTACCTTTGAAAGTTACGCAGGGCAAAATAGTGACTTCGTGGAACATTATTATGATTTTTTGTATTTGCTTCACTGCCACATAGATGGGGCTGGATATGAGGTGTGTTTAAGAGTGTATGGCGATCATCAAACAGGCGATATCAATCATGGTTATCGAGTATGGCAACCACCTTTCACTTTTTTAGACAACACCGGGAAGCTAAAATTGCAATTCAGAAGTGATGGGTCCGGGCTCAGGCCTGGATTCAAGATTAGTTGGCAGGCTCGTCCCATCCCGTGCCGCAGTGGCTCGTATTTCATTCACGAAGATGAACCATGCGCATTGTGTCGTGCTGGAAAATATTCAAGTATGTCAAACTACACATCAGCAACTACTTGCACAGAGTGTCTGCCAGGGTACTATGCTCCAGAAGACGGGATGCCGCAGTGTTTGCTCTGCGACCCAGGCAAATACACGATTCTGTCCAATACGCAACTACGTGTCACATGTCACGTGTCCCCCGCCGGCCACTACCTGATCCAAGAAAAGAATACTTCGTATGTGAAATATGCACGAAGTTGTTGGCAACGGGGCTTTTATAATTCTCTAACTGATCAGGATGTACAATCATGCCAGGATGATTGCAGCGCGCAGCCGGTATGCGTCTTTGCTGTTTTCTGGCTGCCGTGTGGTACATACACATCCACGTGTACTGGATTCCCTCTCAATATGCCCGGATACTGTCAAACGTTTGTTAGTAAAACGTTTGCAAGTGGCATTGATATGCCAACTATAGGCGCAGAATGCGACACATCAAAAAACATCAACACTGATGTATATGAAAAGACAGTCATTGGCGTGTGTCAAGATAAAATTTCCGACCCGTCTCTCAGCATTCCAACTCCATGTTCCGCTGGATCCGAGTGTACTGAACAGTGTCTTGTTGAATGTCCACCGGGAACATGGTCTGCCGAGGGTGATGTGGAGTGCACCGACTGCCAGCCTGGAAAATACCGATGGCGTCACGGAGGAATCAATGAAAGTTCGTGTTTATCCTGCCCGTCGGGAAAAGTCTCGTATGGTGGAAGTCAAAGGTGCTCATTTTGCGATGAAGTTTACAAAGGAGTCTTGGACTATGCAGAAGCTTTGAGTCAAGGTTGTGGGTCATGCGCCCCTGGATTCGAGAACAGATTTTCCCACCACCATGTGGATGCAACTTGTCAATTGGTACAGTTTGAAACCAACGAAGAAAGAGATTCTGGATGTGCAGCATCTTACGCATGCGGGGCGTGTCGATCCAACACATACAGAGATGTTTCCATGGAACAGAACAATGAACTTGGCTGTGCACCATGCGAAGCCGGCAAAATTTCAGTGGAAAATAACCTTGATGGCAGCACTCAGTGTCGTATATGTCAAATTGGTGAATTCGCAGATACCGTTTATAATTCGGATACCTCGCTGAATGAAGGCACATGTACAAGTTGTCCCGTGCATACTTGGAGTTACGTGCAAGGCAGTGCGGTTTGTCCATTCTGCGCAGCGGGTAAAGTTCGCCAAACCATATATGACGGGGAGTGTAGTGATTGTTCCGCGGGCACATACACAGACCATACGGTTAGCGTATATATCTGCACCACCTGCGCAGTGGGCACCTACTCTGCAGCAGGGCAGTCACCGTGTGTACAGTGTGAGAATGGTAAAATTCGCAAAACCCTCGACCTCATACCGTGCCAAGATTGCGAACTAGGGAAGTTCTGGGACGACTCGCCAACTACGTGTGGTCTCTGCGGTACAGGCAAGTATGGAATAAGCGGGGGAAATAGTATGGACAGTTCGTGTGAAGATTGTCCCGTAGGATCTACCACTCGATTTTCTGGCACAACACAGGTCTCTGATTGCGTTTGTACACACGGCTACTACTTGGGATCTCAGCAGTGTATTGCGTGTGTGGCCGGAAAATACAGAGAATATGAAGGGTGGGATTCGAATACGGCAGTATATTCAGATGGTGCAGACCATTCTTCAGTGCTGACAGTTGGCAATGACTACCAATGCACTGATTGTTATATAGGCTCCTACTCGAACGTTGGGGCGGCTACATCACACACAACATGCACTCCATGCCCGACAGGATCATCGTCACCAAGCGGGAGCACAACATCAACAGACTGTGGGTGTTATGCTGATTATTACGCCGACGAAGGCTCATGCACTGAATGTCCGTATGGTCAATGGTTACAGTTTGCGTCATATTCACCAATTGGTAGCTTGTCTATAGCAGAATGTTTATGTGGCTCCGGGTTTTACTCGGTAATATTTACACAAGGCGGTACCAATGAGTGCACTGCATGCCCCTCAAACTCCATTTCGGCAATTGGAAGCCGAACCATAGCAGATTGTGAATGTGTCGCAGGTTTTTTCGGAGATGCAGTCTTCACACAGGGCAGTACATGCAATTCATGCCCCGTAAACTCCATAGCACCAAGTGGAAGCCTAACCATAGCAGATTGTGCATGTGTCGCAGATTTTTACTCGGGTGGAGTCTTTACACAGGGTGGTAACAATGTATGCAATTCATGCCCCGCAAACTCCATAGCACCAAGTGGAAGCCTAACCATAGCAGATTGTGAATGTGCCGCAGGTTTTTTCGGAGATGCAGTCTTCACACAGGGCAGTACATGCAATTCATGCCCCGCAAACTCCATAGCACCAAGTGGAAGCACAAACATACAAGAATGTTTATGTGTAGAAGATTTTTACTCGGGTGGAGTCTTTACACAGGGTGGTAACAATGTATGCACTCAATGTCCATCCGGACAATCTTCTCCAAGCGGGAGCGAAACACAAACAGACTGTGGGTGTTCTGCTGGTTCTTACGGCGACGGAAGCTCATGCACTCTATGCCCCTTACTCTCTACTTCACCAATTGCAAGCCAAAACATACAGGATTGTGTGTGTCTGGTAGGTTTTTACTCACCACCATTCACCATAGGCGGTGTTAATACATGCAATGAAATGGAGGCAGTCACATTTGAATGTGCTTCGACCAATACGGCAAATTGTCCGTGTCCTGTGACTGGTGAAATGTTGGCGTATTCAGGCACAATTACAATTGGCAGCGCAGATACATACTATGCTCATTCTATGAATTGCGCTTATCATCTAGACACACCATCTTTACTAAATATGTCTTTCACATCATTTGCTGCTACTGATGATGCTGCGACGTCTAAGGACACCCATTTTGTGGAGAAAAACTATGATTTTTTGAGGCTATACAAAGTCACGGATTTTGTTGATGCAGTACAACCTAACAAATATGGAGGGCACTCGTCTGCTGTATACGGAGTTCACTCGGTAAACACTGGAGAAGGATATATATATTGGACACCTGAATCATCAGGTCAGCAGGATTGCTGGCAAAACGGCCGTACTTGTTCGGTCGGGGCCAGCTCTCCCGTAAACGTATTCAAAGACTCGGCAGGCACACCCCGGACTGGTAAGTGGAAGATACGATTCACGTCCGACGGATCGCAGCAGAGAAGAGGGTTTGAGCTCCTCTGGTGGATTGGGGAACGCCCGACATCACGCCGGCGGCTTCTGCAGGCGCCCGCAGAGGCCGAGACAGACTCGGAGGTTGGCACGGAGCTCGCCGGAGCGGATGCACTCTACGTGCCCATGTACCTGCCGCGCCGGGTGGAACTGGAGGCGGTGCACCTCGAAAGCGTGCTGTATCCAGATGAAACAACCCCCGACTCCTGGGAGCGGTTGTATGTGAGTGTGGGCCTCGAGTCGCGACGAGAGGGCCTGGCTGGGTGTGGCTATCGCATCCGAGTGGCGGCCATGGACGAGGAGCTGCGCGTGGTGTCCCACCAGAAGACGGTGGCCGAGAGTCGGCTGCACGAGCTCGGGTGTACGGTGGTCTTGGATGCACAGGGCATCGGCGAGTGTGAGCTGGAGGTGCCGACCGACCTGGCGACAGTGAACACGCGCAGATACGTTGCCCTCACCGCGGAGGTGGTGGCGCCTGCAGAGGCTGTGCGCTGCCAGTGGCCGGCCACAGACCTCTTCACAGCCACGCTAGAGCCTCACTCCATGATGTATGCGTGCGCGCCCGATAGCTTTTGGTCGGAGGATCAGAAGCGGTGTGTGGCCTGCGCTGTGCAGAACGTGGACGAGCATGCCTCTGTGTGCGCTGACGGATTTTACATGCCTGGCTGCAGGGCGCTGGTCGTGGCACACCTTGTGACTTCAGCCCTCTGCAGGGCGTGCAACGCAGGGACCCGGTTGGCAGCGTCCTTCGAGTGGGTGGGGGCAGGCATATGCGAATGGCATTGCAAGGACGGGTATTTCCAGGACTCATCTACCACCTGCGGGGTGTGTACGACTCGTCTGCAGGGGAAGTGTGAAACCGGCCAAAAGTGGGAGCCATGCTCACATACGACGGCTGAAACGTGCCAGCCGTGCCCGAAAACTCTGCGTGGGGCGTACACCGAGAACGAACAGTTTGTGGCAGCGACACACGCCGAGTCCACCGAGTGTCGCACGGAGTGTAAGCCTGGCCATTATCGGGAGTCCGACCATTCTTGCCGGGTCTGTGTTACTGTCGACACGCTGCGGCTGGAAAAGGACGTGAGCCTTGGGCCGAGCAGACAGGTCTTCTTCCGCTTCGCTGCGTGCAACGAATCCAGCAACACGCTCGCCGTAGAATGTCCAGCCGTAGCCCACGGTTACTACACTCAGGACGGCGCCGGGCCCGGGGCGAACTGTACCCTCGAGTGTGAGAACCGGTTCCACCAGATAGACGGACAGTGCGTGGAGTGCGAGCGCATACTCGGCCTCGACGGGACGCCGCTCCCCCCCGAGGCGTACCGGATCACCTCGGAGACCTGTGACTACGAATGCCGCCCCGACCACCACTACGCGGCCCGGGGCCCCAACAGGACCTGTGTGCTCTGCAATCTCAGCACGTGCGCAGTCGGGAGCTACCTCACAGGCGACAACTGCTCCGAGTGCGTGTCGTGCGTGCACGAGCAGCTGGCCAATGGGCTCTTCGCCAGCACCGGCCAGCTCGACGACGACGCCTCCTGCGTCGAGGTCTGCCAGCCCAACATGTTTGCCGGTATCGGGCGCTGCGTGCCTCACACCAGCATCCAGTGCGCGTCCGGCGAGTATCTGCTGCCAGGCACGCCACACATGGACTCCATGTGCCTGCCGTGCTCGTCGTGTGCTGGCCGTCGGCTCGTCACCTCGTGCCAGCCGAATGCAGACTCCGTCTGTACCGCCTGCGCACCACTCCTAGCGAACGAGTATCTGACAGACAACAACTGCACCACCGCGTGTATGCCGGGCACTCTCCGAGACCAGGCGGGAGGGTGTGAGGTATGCGCAACACTTTGCCCCCCGGGCACCCACCGGCCCACTGGAACTCGCCGGGGCGAGGACACACCCACCAACACCAGCGGGTGTGCACACTGTGCGCCATGTGCCTCGATACCTGCACAGGCCACCTTCGTGGACGGCTGTGTGTGGACCTGCTCGGAGGGCTTCGTGCTGTCAGGCTCGCAGCTGTGCGTGGCAGAGCTTGCCAGTCTCCCTCCGCGAGCACAGCGGCGAGCGGCCACCGTGGTGTGTTCACATAGCGAATATCTGGACAGCGCCTACCAGTGTCGCTCGTGTACCTCGCTCGGCTGGGCAACCCCCGACCCGCAGGGGCAGGGGGTGAGGTGGCGCAGGAAAGTGTGGGGGCAAGGCAAGGAAGTTTGTCAGTTTGAGTGTCTGACTCCCTACATCCAATACTTGCGCTCGGCGGACGGGACTGCCTTCTGTTACACCAGCGACGAGTACGAGGCTCACGTGGCTCTCGCAAACCACAGGCTTCCTGGCGTCTTGGTACAGGGGTTTGCCTCAGACAACGACGCAACAACCATCGACGCCAAAGCCCTGGAAATGTCCGACACCATGAAAGTTTTCCTCATTGTGATGAGTGCGGGGTTTGTGTTGGTTATGATAGCTGCTACTCTCTTGTTGTAAATTCTCGATCACATGTATACATGAAGAACAAGTGTGTCAATAGGATTTTATTGGAAAACTCTATCTCTCTCTTTGTAAACCTCTCCCATCAGGGTGGGTTTCAGGGCAAAATGAACTGCATACCTACCAATCAATTACCCGCTGTCCATCGCGCGTTCTTTTTGGCGGCCCATTTGAGGGCGTCCGAATGTTGTGCGTGACCCTCTTTGGCCTCTTTCAGATCGCTAGGTTCCGCATCCGAAGAAGCGTGATCCTCTTCGTCGTCTCCCGCATCACGAGCATGCTCGCTGGAGGCATCCGCAGTCGCTGCTTCCGCAGTCTCTGCTTCCGTAGTCGCTGCTTTCTTCCCATGTAACAACGGCGGCAACTTGTAATGCACTCTCCAGCAATCACGCTCATTCGCAGTCCTGGTGTGCCCAGCACGTCCCTGCGCATCCATTGCCTTCTTCTTCTTCTTCCTGGAAGTCTTCTGCTCGGCGGGGGTAGGTCCGAACACGGCGTGGCATGTGCCGCACCTCGCTTGGTATACGCTGGATTTGCTCTGAATTTTATTGCCATGCTGTAAATTGTGTGCATCCCTGACATCCTTTTTCTCCGGCATCCTCCACGAACCTTCGCACACCTCGCTGTGGCACTTAAACGCTGATGGACAAATGCGCAGTTTGTCCTGCGCACTATCTTCGCCCTCCTCTTCCTCTGAAGACCCACCACCGTCCGAAACCTGCTTGGCCACTGCAGACCCACCACCGTCTGAAAACTGCTTGCCCGCTGAAGACCCACCACCGCCATCTGCCCGCACGATCTGGTCATGAGAACAAGCGATCGGAGTATCGGGATTCGCATCAAAGACAATTACAAGCCTTTCCGCGTAGCCTTCCATCTTAGAATCGTCGCACGGCCCAGAGACAATACCCTTGGAATTTTGTGACAACCATGGCACATACTTACGCTCGCCAGGCAAAATATACCTCACGCGGTCGCCCTTCCTGTAGCCGCCTGCGAGAAGCGCTTGAGAATCCGGGCCAGTCGCAGGCGCAGTCTCAGGCGCAGCCGCACTCTGTTTCTCAGTCTTACCCACAGCCGCAGACTGCACCCTCATGTCCGTCCATTGAGCCGCAGCCACATCAGAAGACACACCACCGTCAGTGAATTCAGTCCCCTCTTGCAACCTGGCGATCAATTCTGATTTTGGTGTGTTCGGTTGTACCTTCTTCCTACCCTCGAGGCCTCTCTTGGATTTGGAGTGGGGGGAAGGTGGTTTGACATGAGCCTCCTCCATGGTTTTCGCCAACTCAGCCTTAGCCTTTTTTGCCGCAGCACCGTGACTCTTCGGGGGTGCTGTCAGACGCTGGCGCTTAGGCGGCATCTTGCTATTTGTGATGAGTGTGACCCACTCTTTTATATACCGGCTCTGTCTTGTCGAAGTGCATTTTCACGACAAGCCTCTCGAGAATACACCAGTCCGTGCTGCCAGCTCTGGGATTTGCGCGTCGAGCAGGTGAGCATGCGTGCGCTTCTGGCACACACGCGTCACACACCGCGACAGGAAATCGGGTGGGATGTACAGCGCCACTCCCGCGCATCGTTTGTCAGGGGCAATCGGGAGTAGACAAACAACCTTGCCGGAACCCACAGTATCAGACCGAGCAAGCATGCTGGCGGGAAACGACACCTGCGTGTTTATCAAGAACAGGTCGTGTACGCATGGATTTTGTGCTAGTACATGTGTTGCGGCCGAGACGTGCATTTCGTGACGGGTAAACGTGATCTCACAGGAACACCTATCCCGAGTGTCTATAGAGAGTGCAGCACACCATAGCCTGTATATTGTCAGAAAGTCCTCCGCCCTCAACACGAGCCACACGCGATATCTTTTCGTTTCCGAACGCATCAACAGCATTCGCAATCGTGTGAGGAACTCCACTTCCCTAAACTGTCGGTGGTCGTTAGACCCAGACACGTTTGACTTCGCCAGCACCACCGCCACATCGAGGGGCTGCACGCTGTTACATGTCGGAGCGTGCTCATCTGGCCTCTCTCGCAACCGGCGAGCACCAACAAGAGATTGGTTCGCTGGTGGGCTGGGCAATCTCACACCATCTTGCTGTTGGAAGTATTTTATGTACAGTATGTTCGCTATGAAAAAATTTAAAACTGTCAAATACATCAAAAGAATGAGGAATATTATAGCAGACCCACGACGCATACGAATTCTCTTTGTTGCTAGATTCTCATAGACAGCTCTTATTTTTTTTCTACCAAAGCGACACCAGAACAGACAGAGAGGGGGAGAGAGAGAAACGAGAGACGGAGCAATAAAATTTTATTTGGATGGCATAAAATACGACATCTCGGCTCAACCGCAAACCCAC
>ENA-ORXF01000453-ORXF01000453.1-marine-metagenome-genome-assembly--contig:-NODE-453-length-30264-cov-8.558022_pt1 | contig 30264 bp, 66 predicted proteins | sample MGYA00237864_ERZ511476 | MGnify/ENA primary metagenome ERZ511476 (study PRJEB26306, sample SAMN06343908) | marine metagenome | isolation source: coastal waters | place: Atlantic Ocean: West Antarctic...
TCGTTTGATGTTCGTATAGAAACACAAGAGGGAGATAATGAATATAAACATTATAGTCCTTCTAATAATTATAATAGTGAGAATGGAAGAGATTCATTAAGTTTTACTTACAGACATTATTTAGGTTCAGCTTGTACAAAAGAATTTAAAAAAGCACAGCAAGAAAATATAGAATTAAAACAACAACTTGAATTAATGAAGATGTGTGGTAAAGTTAACAAGAATCCTACTTTAAAATACAATCCTAACTTTCATTTAATAGTTATGAAGTGTTCTGGTATAGTTATTCCTGAAAATAAAAGTCCTGATGGTAGTCTTTGGGATGAGTTGAAAGATGATTATAAAAAAGAAAATCCTGAAGTTAAAATAATGGGAGATAAATTTTTAACTAATAAAAAGAAATTAGTAATACCAAAATATTTAACAGAAGATACAGGTGAAGAAATAATACTACCAATACCAAAGGATTAATATGAAAATATCTCAAGATACATCAGTAAGTATGCCAGTTAAAAATATGATTGGTATTGTTGTAGCAGTAGCTATGGGTGTGTTTGCTTATACGGAAGTAACTTCTAGACTAACATCATTAGAAACTTCAAGAGAATTATTTCAAGCAGACTTACTTAAGAAAAGTGAGCAGTTACCAACCGACCAGGAACAATTTATGTTGGTGGAAGATTTATATAAGACTACTGAAAAATTAGAAAAAAGAATTGACAACATGATGCACAATAAAATTAACATTGAATTTTTAAAAAAACAAACTGAAAAACTTTTAGAAGATGTGGAAAAACTAAAAGATAAAGTCAGACAAAATGGGAATGGTAGTCATGGTTGAAATAGTTGTAGCACTTTTAATGATTGTTCAAGGAGAAATTCGTGAGCATAGAATACAAGAATCTATGTCACATTGTTTAAAGGCTAAAAGAATTGCAATGAGGTCAGGTACAAATCGTATAGATTACCAATGTATAAAATCAAAAGCAGAAACAGAAGTTTACATGGGTGAAAAATCTATAGTAAAATTACATTTAAAATAATGCTTGATAGATTTATATATAAATGTTGTGATGTCTTAGATAAGTATAGTGAATGGGTAAATCAATTATTGTTTGCACCAAGGTGTAAATGTAAACAAAGGAAAAAGAAATGAAATTTATATTAGCAATAAGTCTATGTTCATTTGTAAACAATCAATGTTTACCACCAGTAGAAATTAAAACTCATTATGATTCTTGGAAGGATTGTACTTTTGCAGCATTAGAAATATCTAAAGAAATTATTAATACACAAAAAATAGAAGATGTTAATAATGCTAAGTTAGCAACTAAGTATAGTTGTACTGAACACGAGATAATTTAAGAATGGAAAACATCAGATGCAATTTTTTCTAAATCATCTGATAACATTTTAAATCTAGTATTACATTCTCTTAGTAAAGCTTTTATAACACCAGCATTTTCTTTTTTAAAATGTTCTCCTATTTTATCCATAGGATAGTTAGACAACTCAGTTATAAATTGTCCTTGATTATTTATAATTAATTTAAAGCCCATCAAGTGGGCTTCTTTTCTTTTAACTCTTTTCTTTTGTTTAAGCTTTCGATTGGTCTTCATGTTTCTTTTTCAATAAATCTACAAGAAAATCATCATCACCTTTTTCAGACTTTAACTTTGTCATAGGTTCTTGATTGTCTGTATATGTTTCAACTGTTTTAATTCTTGCAGGGCTAGTCATAAAGATAGGGAATCTTTTATTATCTAAAGACTTAACCATAAAAAAACCATCCTCAGCCATGCCAAATGTTTCTACATTTTTAATATCAATATCATCTGAACCTATTAAACAAATTCTTATATGATATTTTTTATCTAGTTCCATTACTGGATTACCATTAATACCTACAATTTTATTTGTCATTTTCAAATGTCTTATCAGTTGCATGATGGTCTACTTCAACAGGTGCTACTTCACCTTGTTGTCCATCATCATCAGCTAAACTATCTACACTCTCAGTATACATTTCATTTAACTTATCATTGTTTCTAGTTATCTTTAATTTAAGATGGTCTTTTAAAGCATCTATTTTAACATGAAGTATTTTATCTAAATGATTATTAATACCATACATAGGTAAATCATTTAATGAAGATATGATTCTTCTAAAACCTCTTGCTCTTTTTTCTAACTGTGTTATCTGTGATTCATTAGTCATAATCTCTCTCCAATATCATTTCAAGATAATGAATTGCTTTCTCAATATCTTTTTCTTTTCCTTTTGCTTTGTGTCTACATATATATTTAATAGCATTACCTTCTGCAAACTCTAAATGATTTTCATTAATAAAGAATGCTGGTTGTATTTCCATATCTTTATAATGGCTACCATCTACTTGCTCACCTAAGCTATCATAAGTTGTTTCTTTAAACATATTTTTATTAGTCATTGATTGGTCCTTCTTGTGACATCCTGTGTCTTCTTAATTGTTGTTCAGTTGGTTGTAACATATCATTTAAATCATCAATTGTCAACAGAGGATTACGTTTTAATTTTTTAACTATCCATTTGTATGACCATGGTTGAAGTCTAAAAGTATCACCATCATAGTAATGAGTTTGATTAGGCATAAAAGCAAATACATTTTTATAAGTAATCTTACTTGCTTCTTCCTTACTCATTAAAGTATGTAACCATTCAACTAATATATGTTTAGCTTTTCTTCTTATTGGTTTCATTTTCTTTGCGTTCATATTCTTTTACCAAAGGTTGTTCGTTGTTCTTTATATTGTTCTGTTATCTCTTCTACTAAAGGTTTCTTAAGTACACCAGCTAACATTGTATTCTTATTAGCATATTTAAATACTCTTAATCCTTTACCTTCATTAGTATCTGAATGACATTCCCATTTATGAGAACAATACTGACAACCAATAGCCAAAGTTTTATTACCATTCTTCTCTTCTTTAAATGGATAACATTTTTCTGGTGGTGTATCTTTAACTAAAGAAACTTTTAAATCTTTAATCAATTGTGATACATTAGGTTTAGCCATATCATCTGGTTTATAAAAACATATATCACCATTTGATTTATCAACAACTAGAAAGCCACCTGCTTTTGTACCACATCCTGCTTCATAACCTGCTAACTGGGCATGATAACCAAAAGGGTCATCACCTACTATCTCACCTGATTTAAATTTCTTAAAACTAAATGATGAAGCTGACTTAACATCACATATCTCACCATCAATTATACTATCTATATGTCCTGCTACACCTTCTACTTCTACTTTTCTTTGTTGGTCTTCTACTTTATGACCTGCTAATTCTGCTAAGTATAGTACTAAGTGTTCAATGATATGACCATACAAAAATTTTAAATTCATTCCTGCATCTTCATCTTTCCTATCCTTAGGACTATGTTTATCATACCATAGTTGTCTAGATGGTTTACCTATAGAAGACATTCTTAGTTGTCCTTCTTTATCTGGTCTTACTCGTGGTGTGTTCCAAGCTAACATAGCTTCTTTAATATTCTTTAAGAATACATCCATGTTTTTATCTGTCATGTTCAGAGACTTACCTTCAGAAATACCAGCAATCAAAGATTTAATATCTTCTGCTAATGTACTAATGTGTTTCTGACCAGTTGTTTCCGATTTTATATTTTGCATTTAGTGGACACCTTACATTTAATTGTTTACCTGCATCTACAATTGATTGTACTGCTAACTTTCCAAACTCTTCTACTCTATTCTCTTCAACTTCGTATTGGAACTCATCATGTACATTCACTACTGGAAATGCTTTTATTTTATTTATACTAACATATTCCTCTAACAATGTCAACGCATATTTCATAACAGTTGCACCTGCACCTTGAAGTAAAGTGTTTAATGCTGCATGAGGATATCTTATTATTATTTTTCTTCCGTCAAGTCCTTTAACCCATCTTCTACTAGCAATTCTTTCTACCTTTTCTCTTAAACTTCTAAGGCTTGGTGTTGCTTTTAAAAACTTTTCCTTAATTTTTTCACCATCTTTTTCTGAACCTCCAATAATACTACCTATCTTTTTTGAACCTGCTCCATAGATGAATGCATAAATAAAAGTTTTACTTTCATCTCTTGAATTTAATCCAGCAGCAAGTTGATTAGTAGTATGTATATCACCATTAACAACTTCATGTATATAATCTTTATCATTCATGTAGTGTGCTAACATTCTTAACTCTAAACCTGAAGCATCAACTCCAACTAATTTATAACCTTTGTTTACTACCCATAATGCTCTACATTCTTTTCCGTACTCAGAGTACACAGCAGGAACTTGAGCCATGTTGGGCGACTGATGGCTCATCCTTCCAGTTATTGTTCCGTTAGTAATAACTTTACCATGTACTCTTCCGTCTTCCTTAACAGCTTCAATCCAAGAACTTACTTGAGCAATTCTTTTCTGTAGCATTAGGAATCTTTTTATTAGTTTAGCTTCAGGAATATTATGTATCTGTGATAATACTTTCTCATCTACAATCGTATGTCCTTTATCAGTTTTCTTTTTTGGTTTCCATCCAAGAAGAACTAATCGTTCAGCAATCTGTTGCCTTGAACCTAAATTAAATTCTTTATATTTTACCTTAGTAAAAGGAACTCCTTTAATATAACCTCTTGATTTGTTATTAGACTTAGGTATGAATACTGTTTCTACTTTTAATGGTGGGAATGTTTCTCTAACCTTTGAAGTTAAATCATTCATGTCTTCTTGAAACTTACATTGTAATTCATAAGCATCAATGATATTAAGTTTGAAACCTTTTTCATGTTGACCTTGAATTATCTCTGCAGTTTTATGTTCTAACTCTATTGATTGTCCAAAGTCTTTTGTTTTATTAATTAAAAATTTATATAACTTAGCAGTTACATCAACATCATTTCTACAATAGGTTAACATTTCTTCAGTAAAGAAATCAAATTGTTCAAAGGGTATCTTACCTTGTCCTAACTTAGTTCCCCAGTTTCTTAATGAATGTCCACCTTCTATCATAGGATTTAATAATCTAGATAGTACTAATGTATCTGTCTTCTTACAATGTGCAAACAAATCATAACCAAAAATTTTATTAACAACTGGTATATCAAATCCAATTATGTTATGACCTATTACTTCTTCAGTTTGTTTTATAAACTCTTCAAACCTATGAAGCTTATCTTCTCTAAACTGATAATAGGTGTCACCATGTTTACACACGATGCACCATATTTTATCAGCCGTCATGGTTGTTTCTATATCAAATACAACCTTATTAAAAGTCATCAGACTTTACCTCTGTTAATCTACCAGTATCTATATCGTATCTTAAGTCACAACAAGGACCAGTAATACCAGAGAATCTATTCTTTAGTACTCTTATTCTAGTAGTATTCCTAACCTCAGGGTCATCATTTTGTGCGTCTCTCTCAAGCCCTATAACTATATCACTTAGTTGACCTATACTTGCTGACCCTCTAAGTTGTGATAGTGATGTTGCTGCACCTTCCTCGTGACCCTTACCCTCTGGTCTTCTTAAGTGTGATACAACTATCAAAGATATACCTGTCTCTTGAACAAGTGTTCTAAGTCTAGTCATAATTTCATCTAATGCTCTTCTCTCATCTCCGTGTTGTTGGTCGGAAACAATAATACTTATATGGTCAATGACTACATACTTACAATCTAAACCTTTGGATAAGAACCTAACTCTTGAAACAATATTATCAATAGAGTTAGAACCAAAATGGTCAAACATAAATACTCTTCCAGTACCTAGTGTAGCATCAAAGTAACTTTTCATTTCTTCTTTACTAACATGAACATCTGGTAAGTGTAATCTTTGATTAGCTTCAACACTCATCAAACCTTTTGATGTTATAACTGGTGTCTCTTCTAACATTAACAAACCAATATTATCTTCAGTTGATTTTATAATATGATGAACTACTTCTCTCATTACTTGTGTCTTACCTAGTCCACTACCTGCAGTAAATGTTACTAACTCGGATGGTCTTAATCCATAAGTAATTTTATTCAATCCTTCAAATGGATATTGAACAAATGATTTAGTCATTGGTTTTAATACATCATCTAATAATGTATTAGCATTTATAATACCATCTGGTGCAAATACTTTTGCATCCCAAAATGCTTTGTTATAAATCTGTATTTTATTTTTTGTTAAACAATCAGACGCATCTTTAAACCCTTCAGGTAAATGCATAATCTTACATTTTCCTGGTGAGAATAACTCTGCTACCTTCATAGCACCATCGATACCATGCTCATCGTTATCAAAATTTAAAAGAACATTATCAAAATTATTTTCTAACCATTCTAAACTTACCTTAATATCTTTTACAGCAGACGCAATACCATTCTTAATACTAACTACTGGTGTATGATAAGTACCCTTGACCATCATCTGATATGCAGATAAACAATCTAACTCTCCTTCAGTAACTATAATGTATTTGTTTTTAGAAAAAAGATGTTGACCAAACAGACCAGAGTTTTTAGTATTACCTTGTATACTAAATTCTTTTAGCTTAGTGTATCTAGTTTTAGTTGCTATCTTAGCACCTTGTATATCGTGATAAGGATAGTAGTGACTTGTGATTGAACCCATACTATCCATCTTAACTGTAACCCCAAACTTTTTACAAGTCGGTTCAGAGATTCCTCTATCTACAATTTCTGCATAGTTAGAATCTTGCATAAAGTTTTTAACTTCATATTCGTTATTACTATTTGTTGTTGTTGGTTGTGAGTGCATATCGTATTCCTTTATGTATTCTTGACATGAAAAACAATACGCAGAATTATTTGCGTTCACAGATACTGCATCACTACTTGAACATAGTGGACAGGGTAAGTGAAACTTTACAAATCCTTTGTTATTTACTTCTTCCATTGTCGCCCTTATGGTTATTACTATTCAAAAAAAAAGGAAGCCAACTCTACTACAAGCTGACTTCCCTCAGGATAATGATAAATGATGACACACTAAATGTCCTTCACTTATAAGATGTTATACTAAAAATCTTCCTTAATGTCAACACTTGCACTAGAGCCATCTGAGTTTTTAATTGTAACTGTAGCAGTATTTTCTTCTACTTCAAACTCCTCTCTTGGTGAGTACTCGATTAAGTCCATCACTTGAACAGCTTGTAAGTCTAGTCCTGTACCCTTCTTACCTTTGAAGTTCCATTCATAGGGTCTGTACATTACCTTAACCTTACTGCCATTACCTACTATCTTATCAAGTGGTTGTTTACCAGCATCAACTAAAGTTGGTTGACTATTCTTATCACCATTAGCTTTAGATACTTTTCTTTTAAATCTAACTATGTTAGATATTGTTTGTTCATCGATAACAGTTTCTCCTACAGAGATTCCTTGACTTCGAATATCTTCTGCTGTAGCATCATCAACTGCTAAGTCGATTCTCCACATAGGTTCAAACTTTTCGTTTGGTCGTGTCAGAGAAGCCCAGTATGCTGTGCCTTCAATTATAGCCATATGTATTTCCTTTGTTATTATTGTTAATTGTTATTGTAACACTATCATACTTCATCGTCTTTGTCAACACTTGTTTCAATTTTATTCTCAAGCATTTCTTCTATCTTCTTATCGATGTTTAGTTTAATAGTTTGTTTCTTGTTCAGCTTTTCCTGAAGTTCAGCTATCTTAGAACCCATAGATTGAACATCATTATTAGCCTGTTCTAATTGTATTAGAATTTTTTTAATCTTACTATCCTTTTGAGTTATAGTTTCGTTTAACTCTTGTTTCTCTTTTGTTAATTCAGAGATTGTAGATTTGTATTCAGTAAGTAAAGTTTTATCTGTCATATATTTTTTAGTTGTCTTGCATATAAGTAATCATCTTTATCTTCATGCTCCTCATAACAAGTGTCACAAAGTTTTATATTCCTATCTGATTTATACCTTCTCATAGTTCCTCCATGTTTACTACACTCACACTTATGGCAAGTATCTTGAAAGTTTAAACCACCATCCATCATTCCCATATTATTTTATGCTTATACATTCTTCAGTAAATAATACTTTCAAAGGTAACACTACACACTTGGATGCTCTATAGTCTCCAATGCTTTTAGTGTGTGTCTTCTTGTATTTCTTTACAATCTTTTTTAATCTTGATACTCTAAAGACTAACATACAATGTTCCTTACCATCAAGTTCTAATATATGAAACCACCATTTAGATTCTGTCTTGTCTATGCCAGATGGTTTATCTCTGAACTCATACTCAATAGCAATGTTGCCTGTCTTTCTCCACCATGCTCTCTCTGTTTTAATTTCTACCTTACTATCTTGAAGTAAGTCTGCTACTCTCTTCTCTCTTATCTGTCCGTACTTTAAATCTAAGTCGAACTTAGTATTCTTTTTTCCTGTTGCCATTAGTATTGTACCTCTTGATGAAAGCTACAGATGTAATGTGTTAAAAATTTATTAAGATTTTTATTCTTAAATAAATTCTTAGCATCAGCATCCTTAAGCTGTTTAAACTTTTTGATTATAAATGTTGGTTCTAAATTTGCGTTATCGCATATATCACAGAAGTGATTATCTGTTTTGGAAAACCAAGCATTAGCTTCCTTGATTATCTCTCGTCTCTTATTACCCCATGCATGAATGTCTACATCTAAAGCATCCATGATGGCTCTTACTATAATACTTCTATAAAGAAGTATGCAAGGTGTGATTGCTCTACCCTCGCCTTGTGCATTATTACTACTGTTTAATATCATAGTTCATTTTATCAAATGAACAATACCTAATCTTACTCTGCTGTACAATCGTCTAGTGAAACTTTTTTATTAGTAGCCTTATCAGTATTAGATTTTTCTATCTTAAGTTTAAATGTTTCTTCATCTATCTCTTCTACTGTATGTCTAGTAAGTTTAACATCACGATTAATTATATTAGAATAAGTACTCCAGTTCAAATCCTTTTTAGCTTGTTCCAATGTAGTGCCTGAATTATAATAGTCTTCAACGCATACCTCTACATTGACCCATGTTTTTTTTAAAAAGAATTTGCTCATATTAGTATTGTCCTGTCTGTAAAATGTTTTTGAATAAAAGGTTATGTCTTTTATGTGAAGACAGTAACTCTATTATACCCTTAAACATTTGCTCTCGCAACCCTGTATTAAAATAAATATATCTAATAATATCAAGGGTTTACACACAATTTATTTGCCTTTCATTAATTAATTATGCTGGTTGATGACCTATCTCTACCATTATTTTCCAATGTTTTCTATCTGCCATTTGGCATTGGTCAAACTTTGCCATGGCATCATCAGCATTTAAAGCATTGATAAATAAATCAAAATTAAATAACTGATTATGAAATACATAAACAGCATTGTCTACTGCATCTCTTTTTTTTAAACTATACTTTTTCTTTTTCTTCATGTCAACTCCTTTGTAATTGTTATTCCTCTCCACATTGCAGGTTCTCTTTTGATGTAACCCTTCCACTCTAAGTAACCAAGCATATGAAATACTACACTCTTTGATTTAACATTCATAAAACTTTTCATGTCATCAAAGGTAGGCATGACTTCATGGTCATGTTTATATTTCTTTATAAACTTATAAAGATTTAATTGCTTAGGTGTTAACATGGTTTGTTGCTCCATGTATTCTTAATTGTCTTTCATACTTAACCTCAGCTTCAAGATTATTAATTTCTATACCTGCTTTTCTTAACTGCTCTTGTAAGTATAGCTTTTGTTTATTTAATTTATCTATTACTTCTTGTAAGTCATTCGTTAATACATTGTGAAAATTAACCATGAAGACCTCCATCATCTTTAGGTATTGGAAATGAAAAGAAAAATTCATAATCCATTGTTTGTTCAAAGCAAAAATATTTAATGTCCTTATACTCATCTGCATTTATCATTAGTTCTGCATATTTATTTGCTTCGTTCCTTGTAGAGAAAGCTTTCTCTGTCATGTATCTATCTGAATGAGGAAACTTACTCATCACTATAAACTTCTTATCACTTCTTTTTTCTGTCATTTGTTTTCCTTTTATTGTTACCCATGTAGTGGTCTGAAGGTTCGTAGTTCCATCTCTTACCATGATGTCCTCTAACATCTGCATACCACATACGCAATCTTACTATTAGTTTTTTAATTAACATTTTATTATTATACCATATTTAAAAATAAAGTCAAGCATTAATTTAATACCTTTTCTTTACATAGTTTATTCTCAATTAAAAACATTGCTTGTTTACTGAACCAACTTTCTAATTGCCAACACATTCCTGTGTCAATCAGATGTTGCCATGCTTTTAATTCTTCTTCAACTGTACCTGCAGGTATGTACCCTTCAGCTATACCTACTGCTTCATGTATCTTAGACACTAAGTCTTTTGCTAAATTAATTTTCTTATACTTTTTATAATAACCTAACTCAGCTTTTGATTTAAAAACTTTCTTACCATAGATGGCAACATTAATTCTAATCTTTTTGTTCATAGTGATTTATTATTTCAGTAGCTGTATTGATTCTTTTTGTTGTCGCTAAAAAAGGAAGCATAGATTTACAAGCTTCATAACATTCCTCATTTAAAACAACCCACATTTTTTGTGGTTTAGATAGTGTTCCTATAGATGTAACCCTAGGTTTCCTATCATAAATTTTACCACCAAAAATTTCTTGTAGTATTTCTATTGGTCTGAAGTCTGTGTTACATACTTCTATTTTTATTCTTTTATAAGGTTGTTGTTTGTATTGTAGGTAGCCTTCACCATCTACAAATCCACTTGCCCACTTAATCATACTGTCAATATTACTTATCATTTATATCCTTTAGTTTTTCTTGAAGCATAGCACCTATGATGTATAACTTCTTCTCATCTCTTTGTGTCCATGTAGAATTATTTAATTCTATGATGTCGTACTTCCAACTGTTCCAATCCTCAACTATTTCTTTCATCATTTCTTTTGTCATACTTTTCCTTTAATCTAATTGCTATATTAAATAAACCATTCTCTCTACATTTTTTAACTACACACTTAAGTCTAAATGTAAATGCTGTTAGCCTACTCATTCTATAATGTACTTGCTCCTTCTCTTCTAAACTTTTCTTCATAGTACTCCTCATAATATTCATCTTTTTTATTCCATCTTATTCTAGCCTTACCACAACTATACACTCCACACATTTCCATAACTTTAAAATCTTTCTTAAAGCATTGTGTCATACCATCAAACCTAACTAACCTACAACCATCACCTGTCCAGTATGCTGAACCATCTTCATCATCTAAAGATAAATTCTCATGGAAGAAGTGAGATAGTATTCTATATTCATGGTCATCACCCTCATGTTTTATATCCTCTAAGTTTTTGTCTGAGTATATATGTCTAAAGGTATACTCATGCTCTCCGTTCTGCTCGTGAAATTCACACATCCAATATTTCATTATCCATTATCCTTTATATGTTAAGCCATGCTTGTTGTTTACTTAATATTTCTTTATGTAATTTATTATTTTTATAAGTAGCACATCCACTTAATAATAAACACATAAGAATTATTTTAATTATCATCTTTGGTATCACCCTCAACTTCTGTTTGACAATCATCACCATACTCTACACCATCATACTCTATTACTATTTTAGTTTCTTTATCTTCTTGTATCTCTCCCTCTCTATCCAATCCACTATCTACACACATCTCACTAACTTCTTCCTCTGATAATTGTTTAGGTGATGTCACTCTATAACTTCTAACATCTACTGATTGCTCAGTATAAGTATATTGATAATCACTCATTACAGTTCCTCCTTTAAATTATTATATAAATTTAAACCATTAGCCATACCCTCTGCTGTATTTTTACAAATACAATAAGCTACAACATTAATTGTACCATTTCTCAAATCATATTTTACTGCTACATCATCTGAAAAATAATCTCCATCACATGATTCTTCTAAATTTTCTTTAGTTATTTCTACCTTTCTATCTTCCATTACATTTCCTCCAGTTGTTCTATTGCTTTATGATAAGCATTAATAACTACACTCTCATTCAGAAATAAATCCCTATCATTTTTATGCCAGTACTTTTTAAACAATAATGTTTGTAAGTCTGGTAAACTTATCGGAACTTTATTAGTACTTGCTAATACTATATCTCCTACTTCTTCCTCTACTTCTTGTATACTTTGTTTAACTTTGCCCATGTTATTATGTCCTCCTCTTTATAGTTTAATGATTTAACTAAGCCTACTACACTCCAATGTTTCTCGTATGCTAACTGACCTAACTTTTTTTTACTAACTCTTGATTGTGGAAACCTCATACTATACCTCCCATTTCAAAATCAAACTCTAACTTTTCTATTAATATTTCCTTATCATAATCATAAGACTTTTGATTAGGTTCATACTCATCTGAATAAAAATCTCTAATAGCTGTCTCCATTATATCAAAGTCTTGTCTGCCCTTTACTATCTCTATCAGTAATTTTATTTCTTCTATACTGAAGTGGTCTTTAATTTCTTTTAGTGTTTTCATTTGTCCTCCTTTATTATTGTTGTCTTAACATATAAATGTGGCAACATTATGTCAACCAGTAATTTATTTTTTAACAGTATGCTGTGACATAACATCACATATTGCAAACGTTCTATTATGTATAACAAAAAATATGATAGTAGTATATATATCAATCTTTAGCGATATTAATAATATCATTATTATAATATCTTATTATCTATATAGTTATACATACCAATAATCATCTACATTTTCTATTGTATACTCAACACTTTTCCAATCATCTTTTCTTTTAAAACTTCTCTCAGCAAATGATAGTGCATCTTTTTCATTGCCAAATATTTGATTAGAGAAAAGTCTATACTCTTTTTCTTTTGTTGGTTTAAAAATTATAAAGTACATTACAGTTGTTCAACCTCCAGTTCAAATGAAAATCTATTAGTCATCTTCAAGTAATCTATGTTATGTTTAGTCAAGGCTTGTTGTCCATATATAACTGGCAACCAACAATCCTCTTTGTTAATTACATAATATAAATCCTTGCCATACTTATTTAATTTCCTTACCATTATATGTATCTTGCTTTGTTCACTCATTGTTCTACTCCTGTTCTTGCTTTGTTTGTTTGTATCATCACACCATTAGGTGCAAAGTCTCTGCTCTTACTTCTCTTAACAGTATCATAAATAACTTCTACTCTACTGTGTATCTTTTGTATATCAGAATATAATACTTGTCTATCATCTAATATATTTATCTTTTGTTCATGTAATAAATCTAAAATTTTTAATAACTTTAGTTCTACTTTACTTTGTATCATCTTAACACCTCCCTTATTATAACAAGCAAACCAAATAAAAGTATTGCTTGTAGTTCCATTGGTACATCTAAAAATAATTCAACCATTATAGTAATTCCTCTAATGTTTTATCTATCTTGCTGTACATATCTCTTTCTATTCCTAAGCCTAACTTACCTTTAAACTCTTCAAGTTCTGTCAAGTCTATGTAGCCTAACTCTTTCTCATGTACCTCAGCTAATCCAAATGCTGTATTAGTATAAGGATTTAATTCTGTTAGATACCATGTACCTACACCAGTTGGATTAAATAACTTAACTACTACCTTATGTTTAACTGTACTTTCTTTACCATCATTTTCTGTATGATTTTTTATTAGCTTATCTCTTATACCTTTAGTTAGTAACTTCATCTATCCTCCTATTTTAACATTCCAGTTGAATTAATTTCATCTAGTAAATGTTGCGTGTCATCTTCATACTCTACTTCTTGTTCGTCTACTGCGTTAACTGTCATCATACCTTCATCAATTAAAGTTTGAATTTCTGGTAGGCTAATGAACTCTTTAATACTCATCTCTTTTTTAAACATCTTATCTCCTATGGTTGTGGCTCACCTAATTAAAAGTGAGCCTTGTTTATTATTTATTTAATCTCATCTATCATATCTATTTTAACATTCTCCATACCCTCTTCTACTGGGTGATTACCTTGTTCATAATGTTCTCCACTATTAAACAATTTTTCTGCGTCTGCTTGAGACTTAGCTTCTATCTCTACACTCATCCAAACATCTGCTGTGTAATGTAATTTAAAAGTCTTCATGTTATCTCCGATATAATTTGTATCTATTAATTTTGTTTTTAAATCCGATACATTAAAATTTAAAATCATACTAACTGTCTAACAAAAGATTGTGTTTACATTGTGGCACTAATAAGTTTTATTAAAAATAATTTGCCTTAATTCACACCCTACTTTTGTTCTTGGTTTGTTCCCATACCATATAATTGTGTCAACATTATGGCAAGATAAATATTATTTACAACCTCAAGTTGTTCAACTTCAAGTTGTATTAATGTTTACCATAGCTTATATTTTTTATATCTTTATTCCAACACATTCTGCAATCCAAACATTTGCCACCTTGATTTGCTGACGGACACTTAGCATTTTCTGTAACAACTGTACTCGTATGTTCCCATGCCTTAGGTACTACTCCATTTATTTTTGAACCACTTAACCTTACGATTAAATTTTCTGGTACTTCGGATTGGTCAACCTCTAATAAATATTTTCTTTCTTGAGTAGGTAACCAATGCTTAGTGTTAGGTGTTAGCTTACACACTTCAAAAATTTTTCTTAGATGTTCAACACTTTGTATATCTCCTGCGTCATGCCACCTAAAAACTTCTCCACTTATTTGAGTTGCCATTGCTACAACCCATAACGGATTTGTTATACTTTCTAATCTTTTATACTGTACTTCTTTAATCTTAGGGTATCTTATATAATTTCCCTTTAAAGCATAACAACTAAAGCAAGGTGTACCCTCAATTTTTCTAAGCTTAGAGCCAGTTTGACAAGCCCATGCTGGAAGACTATAAGATTTTCCAGGCATTTTAGACGTTCTTGTTAAGCTATAAGTTATTTTTTTTGCGTCTTTAATTAGCATACAACCTCCAGTTTTATTTTACTTTAATTATTTTATCATTTTTTATTATTACATTAGCAAACCAACTTCTTTTTTTATTGCAACCTGTAATTGTACCATTAGATTTATATTCCTCACCAAAAAAAGATGTCTCAATATATTCTAATTCATTGCCTATATTATTTGTTAGTTCTTTTTTAGTATCATATAGTAATTGTATCATGCAACCTCCAGTTGTTTTTTCTTATTAACTTTGTCTACTGCTTTGTCAACTTCATCTATTAATATCTTTACAAACTCAACATTAATAAATTCTTTTTTTATCTTATGTTTTTTCATAAGCTTAATTGTTTCAGCAATCACTATCTTATTGTCTACTATCTTCATGCAACCTCCAGTTGTTTATCATAATTTAAAACTTTATCTACATAACTCGGTGCTATTACAAATGATATACCATCATCATTTTTTAAAACAATATCTCCATTTGTAGTATTCCATATCTCAGTAATAAAATAATAAGAATTTATTTTTATTCTTATACTGTTTACATACTTTGTTTCTTTTATAAACTTAATTAAATCTCCAACTTTTAAGATATAATTATTATTGCTTATAGATATTATCATTCAACCTCCAGTTGTTATTGTTGACCCATTGCAACATTTGTTTTTTCTTCTAGTCTCTCAGCTTTTACCATCATTTTAGTACCTTTTAAAATAACCTTTAATTGTTTTTCATTAAAGTTATTTAATATAGATTTCATAACCATATATTGATAGTCGCAATTTTCCAATTCTCTATATGCTACATCAATTTTATTTACTAGTACATTTTTAAGCATTCAACCTCCAGTTGTATTATTATTATCTTCTTACCACACCTAAAAAAAGAATTTTACAATCATATGAAATTTTACAATCAATTTCTTTTTTTAATTTTATAGCTGTTTTTGAGAATTTAGCTAGATAATTTTTAGCTATCTTAACAGTTTTAAATTTTCTTATTTTCATATTTACAGACTTCATTCAACCTCCAGTTGTATTATTTACTTATTAAAATTATATGCTACGTTTACAGCAAATACAAGAAATAAACTCATACTCAAAAATATCTCATTATTTACCATACTTATTACTGAACCTAAAATAAGGCTCAACCAAAATGCTATCAGCATTCAACCTCCAGTTGTAAGATTTAATTAAAAATCTTGATTTGTTTACTTACTTAATTACAAGCTATGGTTGTATCTAGCGTTTTTAGATTTACCACCTTGAACACTCATATTTAAATTATTATAAATGCTACTTTTTACTGGCTTGTAATATTTTGAAAATACTAGAACATTACTAGAAAAATCTTGTAAGGCTCTTCTCTTATATTTTAAAAATGATTTTCTGTTAGTAATTCCGAAAGCTTTATAATTATGCTTTGTAATCTCTAAGTTAATTTTTAAATTTTTTTGTGTTTTTTTCATTCCACCTTGTCCCACACAAATAAGGCACAATTAAGGCAATATGAAATTAAATACAACTTATGAGTGTGTAGCTATGAACAACCAAAAAAGCAGTTTCAGATGAATGTGGCTATATTATGGCAATGTGTGAGATAATTAGAGGGCGACCAGCTATATATTTCCTGTGGTATTATTGCAACATTTAGTGGTAAATATATCACTATAGAATATGCAACTAAGGGTTGATTTATCTGGTACAATCTCTGGTTGTGTGAGGGTTTATAGGATATCTTATATGTGGTATTTATATCACTATCTGTTGTAAACTAGCAACACCTTAAAATACCCTTACAGATTGTAAAAGATATGGCAGTAGTGTTGACCTATATTTAGTTGCTAATTAGTCTCATTCTAAGGTAGGGTATATGATGTGCCACCAGGGGGGGTGGGGGTATGTATATACTGCTTACACAATTTAGGAGAACTTTGAGTGTAAACTAGAAAGGGTCGCCCTGCTATAAAGATAGTAGTAATAACAGTAATAAGAGAGGTTGCTATATTGCTGGACTATTCCCAGTAAGGTCTATATGCTTTACCCCCTGGAGAGCAACTACTTATATTATACACCTCCTTCTGCATTTGTCAACTCTAAACATAAATATATTGTTTATGTTGTCAACTAGGTGTAAACTTGTTATAATGATTAATATGAATAACAACTTCCTACCCACAAACTCAGATAAGAAAAGAAAGTTAACAGAACAACAACAGCATTTCCTCTCAGCACTAAGTGGTGTTGCTAAAGGAGATATAAACCTCGCCTTAAGAGAAGCAGGATATGCCGACAGTTCTAAATCTAATGTAGTTGATTCCCTAAAGGATGAGATTGTAGATGTCGCCACAAAGATTCTAGCTAAGTCAGCACCACGAGCTAGTCATAAACTTGTCGAGATATTAGAAAGTGATGACCCAATACCACAAGTTAATGCTAAACTCCAAGCAGCCCAGACCTTATTGGATAGAGTAGGAATAGCAAAACGAGATAAGCTAGATGTTAGTCATACAGTTGCTTCAGGTATATTCATTATACCACAGAAGGAAGAATTAATAGATGTAACAGCAGAGGATGTAACAGATGAGAAGGAATAGTTCAACAATACCTTTTGGGTATAGGTTATCTGATGATGATAAAACATTAATACCAGTAGCTAAAGAAATACATTCATTGAATGAAATGAAGGATGGTGTTAAATCAGGAGCTTTTAGTTTAAGAGGAGCAGTAGATATATTAGAACATCAAACAGGTCGTAAGCTATCAGCTATGGGCTTAAAGAAGATTATGGATAAAGATATACCAGAACCAATTAAAGAACAACCAAAAGGTTTATTATCTAGAGATGACAAAGAGACAGTATAATTATAGCTTCGAACATAAAGCTAAGTTAGCTTCTAGGAAAGAAGTAAAAGAAAAAGAGAAAGAAATTTCTAAATTAAAAAAGAACTTGGAGAATAAGACTAAACGACTCCGAGATAAAAAGGAAGCTCTACAGGTAGTACAAAATGGTGAAACAGAAAAAGAAACGAAGAAAGGTTTGGTTATCGAAGAGAACAAGCTTGATAACTTACCTAACTCTGTTAAAGAACTCCTACAAGAAGAAAAAGAAAGAATAGCTTTTAAACCAAACCCAGGTCCTCAAACACAATTCTTAGCAGCTCCAGAACAAGATGTACTATATGGTGGTGCAGCAGGTGGTGGAAAGTCTTATGCTATGCTAGTTGACCCATTAAGGTTTATGCATATCAAAGAACATAGAGCATTACTACTAAGAAAGTCAATGCCTGAGTTAAGAGAATTAATAGATAAGTCTAGAGAGTTATATCCTAAAGCTTTCGTAGGTGCTAAGTTTAGAGAAGTAGAAAAGATTTGGAAGTTTCCATCAGGAGCTTCATTGGAATTTGGTTATCTTGATAGAGATGCTGACGTATACAGATATCAAGGTCAATCATATACATGGATAGGTATTGATGAATTAACACAATACCCTACAGAGTTCCCTCTCCAGTATTTGCAATCACGATTGAGAACTACAAATAACGCAATAGAATGCTACATTCGGTGTACTGCGAATCCTGGAGGAGTGGGAGGTAATTGGGTAAAGAAAAGATATCTAGACCCAGCACCACCAAATGAATCTTTTACTGGTACAGATAAGATAACAAGAAAGTTTATCCCTGCAAGTTTGCATGATAATCCTTATCTAAATGATGATGGTAAATATGAACAAATGCTTCAATCATTACCACCAACACAAAGAAGACAACTACTAGATGGTAACTGGGATGTTTCCGAAGGTGCTGCCTTTACAGAATTTGAATATGATAAACATACAATAGCTCCCTATGAATTACCTAAGCATTGGACTAGAGTAAAAGGAATTGATTATGGTTATGCAGCAGAGTCAGCAGTTATCTGGGGTTGTATAGACCCAACAGATGAGACCTTAATTATCTATAGAGAACTATATCAAAAAGGATTAACAGGTGAAGAGTTAGCTGAAAGAATTTTTGAGTTTGAGAGAGAAGATAAACTATCTGTTCCTGGGGTATTAGACTGGGCTGCATGGGCAAGAACAGGAACTACTGGTCCAACTGTCGGAGAAGCCTTAACAAAGGCAGGACACAAGCTTAGAAGAGCAGACAAGAATAGAATTCAGGGCAAGATACAAATACATGAAAGATTAAAACTTAACTCTCAAGGGAGACCAAAGCTTCAGCTATTTAGAACTTGTCCGAATACAATAAGAGAATTACAATCAATACCTATTGATAAATTAAAACCAGAAGATGTAGATACTAAAGCATCAGACCATGCATATGATGCTCTTAGATATTTGATAATGTCTAGACCAAGAAGTATTACAGCTTACGAAAATATGCAACAACATAAACGATGGATTCCCACCGACCCAACCTTTGGATATTAATATGCCTTTATATACATTTAAAAATAAAAAAACAAATGAAGAATATGATGAAGTAATGTCATATGATGAACTACAAGAATACCTTAAAGAAGACCAAGTAGAACAAGTATTTAAAATGAATATCTTTAGATACTCTGATAATGGAGGGATTAAAGACCAACAGACTTCTTGGTTAAAAGACCCTAAAGTTGAAGGTAATGGAAGATTTAATCCTTATGGTAAAGTTAAAGAAGAACAAGATAATCATAATCATAAGGTAATAAAACGAGCTAAACATTTTGGAGAGAAAATATAATGAGAAAGAAAAAAGTAAATAAGAATAAAAAGGTAATTCCTCTCAATGAAAAAGTCTTAGCTACAGATATAACTAAGTATTCTTTTGTCGAAGTCCGTTGGCTCGACATCGAAGGCGATGATGGCTGGAGTACCTTAAAGGTATTAAAGGAAGAAAAGCTACCTATTGCAGTATCTAAAGGTTATCTATTAAGTCAAAAGGCTGGAGTTACTAGATTGTTTAGGGATTATATTGAGACTAAAGGAAAAGCTACCTTTGATGATATTGGAAGTACAGTTATTATTCCTACTTCAGTAATAGTCTCTATTAAAAAGATTAATCTATCATAATCAAAAGTAGTTGACAACAGCTAAAAATAAGTGTATTATAATACTTATCAGTAAAAAATTGAACAAATAGGAATTGTATGGCAGTTGAGGAAACTATGAATCCAGAGATGGATGCAGAAGAAAATCTAGAACAACTTGAAGCTTTAGTAATTGATATTAATTCTAAGTTTAGTGCTTGTAGTGACAAGCGAAGTGATGATGAAGATAGATGGTTAAAGTCATATCATAATTATCGTGGAAAGTATTATAAAGATGTTCATTTTACTGAGCATGAAAAGTCAAGAGTATTTGTTAAAGTAACTAAGACAAAAGTTTTAGCAGCTTATGGACAAATTATAGATGTACTATTTGGTACAGGAAAATTTCCATTAACTATTGAAGAAACAGTTGTACCTGAAGGTATAGATAAGTTTGCACACATGAATCCTATGAAGGAAGAAATGGGTGTTGACCAAGTTGAACCTGGTATAGAAGGTAACTTAGATTATAGTCCTCAACAAGAAATGGAAGAGATGAATGGTGGATTAGGTTTTCCAGGAGATGGAAATGATTTACCACCTGGAGCAACTTTCAATGACTTAGGTATGGTTAACTTAGGTGGACTACAAGAAGAATTTGAAGAAGCAGATTTATCTTCAGGACCAGCTCCTATTCCTGAAATGCCACAAATCAAACCTGCACAAATTGCAGCAAGAAGATTACATAAATTAATTGAAGACCAACTAGATGAGACAGATGCTAATGTTGCATTAAGAAGTGCAATCTTTGAATCTTGTTTATTAGGAACAGGAATTATTAAAGGACCATTTACTTATAACAAAACATTACATAAATATTCTGATAATGGTAATGGTAGAGAATATAATCCTGAACAAGTTAAAGTTCCTAAAGTAGAATTTGTAAGTATATGGGATTTTTATCCAGACCCTAATGCAAGAAATATGGATGAAGCTGAATACATAATTCAGAGACATAGATTAAACAGACATCAATTTAAAGATTTATTAAATAGACCTTTCTTTATTAAAGAAGCTATATATAAATGTTTAGCAATGGGTCCGAAGTATGATAAGAAAAGTTGGGAAACTGGTATTGATGCAGAAAATAATTCCAATGGAGATTTAGAATCTCATAGATATGAGGTATTAGAATACTGGGGAACTATAGATGCAATGTCTGCTAGAGAACAAGGTTTAGAAATTGATGAAGAGATAGAAGACTTTGAAGAAGTTCAAGTTAACATATGGACTACTAATGGAAAAATAATTAGAGTTGTAGAAAATCCTTTTACTCCATTTAGATTACCTTATCAATCTTTTTCTTATGAAGTAAATCCTTATCAATTTTTTGGAATAGGTGTTCCAGAAAATATGGAAGATGCACAAGCAATTATGAATGGTCATGCAAGAATGGCAATTGATAATTTAGCTTTAGCAGGTAACTTAGTTTTTGATATAGATGAATCAGCTTTGGTTCAGAATCAAAACATGGAAGTATACCCAGGAAAAATTTTTAAAAGACAAGCTGGAGTTCCAGGTCAAGCAATTTATGGAATTAAATTTCCTAATACTGCAAATGAAAATATGCAGATGTTTGATAAGTTTAGACAACTTGCAGATGAATCTACAGGTATACCTTCTTACTCACATGGTCAAACAGGAGTAACAGGTATGACTAGAACAGCATCAGGTATGTCAATGCTTATGGGTGCAGCATCATTAAATATTAAAACAGTTATTAAAAACATTGATGACAGTTTAATTAAACCTCTAGGAAAATCTATGTTCCAATGGAATATGCAATTCTATGAAGGTGAGTTACCAATCTTAGGTGATTTTGAAATTAGAGCAACAGGTAGTTCTTCTTTAATGAGAAAAGAAGTTAGGTCTCAAAGACTTACTATGTTCTTACAAACTATTCAAAATCCATCTATTGCTCCATTCGTTAAGATATCAGAAGTCATTAAAGAGTTAGCATACTCTTTAGATTTAGACCCTGATGAAATTATTAACTCTAAGAGTGAAGCAGAAATCTATGCTAAAATTATAGGATATCAAAATAATGCTCAACAAGGAATTAGCGAAGAATCTCTTGCACCTGGTCAACAGCCAGGAATGGAAACACCTGGAGGAGTACCTGGACAAGGTGCAGCAACAAACAACCCAGGAAATGGCGAGGGGATTGACCCAACAAACAATCCACCAATGCCAGGGGAGATGGGTTTTTCTGGAACGTCTGAAGAACCTGCCTAATCAAGTTAAAGAAATTTTAAAAGATAGTGTTGACTAAATAGTTTTAAGTTGTTATAATAACCATTAAGGATAAAAATATGCATAAGAATAAATCAAAGAAAACTGTTATTATAAAAATGGCTACAGGTGGACTTATGGGTCAACCTCCTTACATTGCTAAAGATGATAAAAAGGATGATGGTATTAATCCTTATGATGTAAATACTCCTGAATCAGCAAGACAGGGTTTACCTTCTAGACTGTTATCTAAAAAAAGAACAAGATTTAAAAATGGTGGTATGTTAGATAGAGAAAGATATAACAAAGGTGATATGGCTTCTATTAGAGATATAGATGTACCTGATGATTTTGAAGAAGCTCCAGCAGAAGGAGATATTCCAGGTGAAAGTATGAATAAATTACTTGTAGATAAAATTAATAGATTAGAAAAAGAAAAAGAAGGAACAAATAATACTTCTTTAAAAGCAAAATTAAATAATGAGATTAAAAGTTTAGAAAAAAAAGTAAGAGTTAAAGCAGCCTTAGGTGGTTATATGGATGAGAATGATATCTCAGAACAAACACCATTAGCTTTAAGTCTTGGTGGTACTGTTGATAGAAAAGAATATCAAGCATATGCTGAAGGTGATTTAGTTGAAGATGATATGATGGTAGAAGAAGATGATACTATGATGGAAGATGGTTCTTTACTTTCTCCTATGGGTATGGAAGATGATATGTCTATGGAAGATGATATGTCTATGGAAGATGATATGGATGTAGATGGTATTTTAGATACATCATCATTATCAGAAGAAGAAGAAGCAGTATTAGATGAAGCTATGGAAATGCATCCAGAGCTAGAAGCAATTTTACCTAAATTAGTTGCAACAGAATTTACAGAGGATGAGTTAGTAGAAGGACCAGGTGATGGAACTTCTGATTCAATCCCAGCCCTGTTATCAGATGGCGAATTTGTATTTACAGCGAAGGCAGTAAAAAGCCTAGGTGTTGATGCATTAAGAGATATGATGGCACAAGCAGAATCAGATTATGATGCTGGGCAAGTAAGCCAAGAAGATGAAGCAGTAGATGCTGAAACTTCTCTATTGGCATAACAGAATTTTTAGAGTGGTACTCTAAGAATAAACAAGCTACCTTATATTTATATAAGCCCTTGTAGCTTTGTTTTCAAACAAGTAACCAATTTTTAGCTACCTTCACAGTTAAGAAGCCCTAAAGGAGGAAACATGAACGAAGACGAAGGACAAACTAAGGAAGTCAAAGCGAATCCTTATAACAGAAATAAATCATGGCATACAGAAGATATTATGCCTACAGATTTTGTTTCTGCAGATAATGGACCAGCAGATGCCAACACCGACCCTAATGGTTATGTTAGAGAAGCTACTGACAGCAATGTCAACCCTGATACTAACTCAACTCTAGATTCGGCTACTTCGGATAAGTCTTTACAAGAATCAGCACTTAATGTTGCTGACTCTAAAGCTTATACAAAAGTTGACTATAAAAAAAGATATGACGACCTAAAACGATATTATGATAGGAAGTTAGGTGATTGGACTACTAAAGAAGGAGACCTTAAAGCACAGCTTAAAGAGAACCGACCAAAGTATTCACCACCAAAATCTGAAGAAGAACTAAAAATCTTCAAAGAGGAATACCCTGACATATATGGAGTTGTGGAAACTGTATCACACTTGCAATCTAAGAATGAGATGACAAGTTTACAAGAAGAAGTTGAAGCTCTTAAGAAAAAGAATGATACTTTGGCAGCTCGTGAAGCTCAATTAGAGTTATCGAAATACCATCCAGACTTTAATGATATTAAAGAATCGGATGACTTTCATAACTGGGCAGATGAACAGCCAATGGAAATTAAATCTTGGATTTATGAGAACAACAACAATGGTAAACTCGCAGCAAGAGCAGTCGATTTGTATAAGAAAGACCGAGGACTTGGATTAGATAAAAAAACTACTACTGAAAGAAAGCAACCTAATGAAGGTGCTGACTTGCTAGTTAAAACTAGAGAACAAGTTGGACAACCTACTGATAGAAAGCCTACTTTCAAATCATCGGATATTAGAAAAATGTCTGATGAAGAGTTTATGCGATATGAAAAAGATATTGCTATGGCTCAAACAGAAGGTAGATTTATTCAAGATGAATAGATTTATTTTCATTTTTATCAACAAGTAAACAAATAAGGAAAAATAATTATGGCACACTTTCAAGGTGGAAGCACATTAAACTTTGTTGCTGGTGGAGCACAACCGAGCCAATTTTGGGTTCCAGAAATCTACAGTAAAAAAGTACAAATCGCTTTAAGAAAAGCATCAACAGTTGAAGCAATATGTAATACTGATTACATGGGTGAAATTAAATCATTCGGTGATACAGTTAATATTGTTAAAGAACCTCAAGTTGCAGTAGCTACTTATACTAGAGGTTTATCAGCACCAGCAACAGCTTTAACTGATGCTGAATTAGTACTAATAATAAATCAAGCTAATTACTTTAGCTTCCAAGTTGATTCTTTAGAGAAAAGATTTGGTCACATTAACTTCCCTGAAGTAGCATCTAATAATGCAGCTTATGGATTAAAAGACAAAATGGACCTAGAAATTATGGGTTCTCCAACTGCAGCTTTACCAGGTGCAGGTTCAACAGATATGTACTCAGCAGCTACTTTAGCTAATGGTGGAGCATTAACTACTATAGGTGGAAACATCTTAGGTGGTACTGTTGCAGCTAAGTTTGGTACAGTAGCAGCAGCTATTGCTATTAATCATGGTGCAGGAACTGACCCTTTAGACTTTATGGCTAGAGCAGCTCAAGCACTTGATGAAGCAAATAACCCTGAAGAAAACAGATGGTTTGTAGCACCTCCAATATTTTATCAGAAAGCTTTCCAAGCTGGAAATAAAATAGCCGAAATAAATATCACAGGCGATGGCACTTCTCCCTTGAGAAATGGTCTTGCAATAGTCGGTACTTTAGCAGGCTTTAGATGTTATAAGTCTACAGCTTTAAATAGTACAGGTGGAACTGACCAAGTAACATTAGTGGATGGGTCAGCTACATTAGCTACAGACGCTTCTGAGAATGTTGTTCTTGCAGGTCACATCTCAGCTATGGCTACAGCGTCTCACATCGCTAAGACTGAAGTGGTACGTTCAACTGAATCATTCTCTGACGTTATTCGAGGATTGCATGTTTTTGGAAGAAAAGTCCTAAGACAAGAAGCAATTGTTCGTGGCGTTATAGATTTCGCATAAGGAGGATACTTAATGACTACTTTCGACTTTACTACCATTGGTGGTGGGACTGTAGGGCATCCTGCTCATGCCCTTAGACCGTACATTGTGCAGTCTAAAATCTTTGACTCAGCAGACGAAAACCTAGCACAAAACGACATCGTTAAGATGATTGACCTGCCTGACAACTCCATCGTTCTTGGTGGTTGTTTGGATGTCTTGGAAGCTGGTGGTTCTAGTTTGGTGTTTGATGTAGGTACATCTGCTGACATTGACGCTTTCTGTGATGGCGTTGATGGAAATGCCGATGCCATCTACAACTTTCATCCTACAGCAGGAGGTATCAATATTGTTATTGCTGCCGATGCTATCCAAGTTAAAGCTTTGGGTGCAGCATGTAGTGCAGGTAGATTCAGAGTTATTGCTTTGATTGCTGATTTTGGTGATCCAGAGCTTACAGTGGCTCAGACTGCTTCAGTTAGAACTGGTGTCTAATAATAACTAAACTTGAGAGGGCAGGGCAACTTGCCCTCTTAACAATACTTAAAAGACTATAAGGAGAACAATGTGGCTAATATGAAAAACAGAGACGGTTCTGATTCTAACGTAAAGTTTGTATCTGAATCCACTAAAAAGAAAACAAAGAAAAAAGGGAGTACTCCTGTACCTAAAACAGCTAACAGAAAAGCTTTAGCTACAGCGTTAAGTAATAGTGCTAAAGGTTTTAAAGGATTAACAAGGCTAAGTGATCAAGACATTTCTAGGCAGTTTAGTATAGCTAGGGGAGTGGTTAAAAAAACTAATCCTGTCGCTAAAGGTTTTGCCCAAGATAAAAGGATTCGTGCTGATAAAGCAAAAGAGAAAAAAGCTTTCAGTAAGAAGAAATAACAATGGGGGGTATGAAAGGTCATACAATTGGAGGTGGGCATAAACGCCCAACCAACAAAGGTGCAGGTATGACAGCCAAAGGTGTGGCTAAGTACAAAGAGGACAATCCCGGAAGTAAACTAAAGACAGCAGTAACAGGAAGTCCTAAAGCTGGTAGTAAAGATGCCAAGCGTAGAAAGTCCTATTGTGCTAGAAGCTTAGGTCAAATGAAGAAGTTTCCTAAAGCAGCAAAAGACCCTAACAGTCGCCTGAGACAGGCTAGAAAAAGGTGGAAATGTTAAGAGCAATCAATTTTAAGTTATTTAAATTATTTAACAGAATAGGCAACAGCTTTTACAGACGTTACGTAAATCAGTTGCACAGGAGTCAAGGGAGAGTATAATGTTTGGTGCATTAATAGGTCCTATTGCTAATCTAGCTTCAAGCTGGATGAACAGCAAAGTTGAGAAAGTTAAAGCTGACGGGCAAGCTAAGGTAGCCCAAGCTAGAGCTAAAGCAGTTGTTGCAGAGAAAGTAGCAACAGGTGAAGTCCAATGGGAGAAGTCTATGGCAGACGCTACAGATTCAAGCTGGAAGGATGAATTTGCTTTAGTTGTCCTATTAGCTCCAGCGATTTTAGTCTTCATTCCCAGTATGACTGAGTACGTTAGGATAGGCTTTGAAGTTCTTAATACACTTCCTGAATGGTATCAGTATCTTTTGTTTATAGCAATTAGTGCATCGTTTGGAATTAAGGGGGCAGGAGCAGCAATGAAAATTATGGGGAAAAAGTAATGAAGGGCGTAAAGCATTATCTAAAAAACGGAACGTTGTATACAGGTGCATCACACAAGATGAAGGATGGCACTTTGCATACTGGCAAAACTCACACTAAGACGAGCAAACCTTTATCTCACATGAAGGACTTATCTAAAACAGCACAAGCTAAAGCAAAGAAGGGTTAAAGACAATGGCAGTAGGAACACACAAAACTAAGTCTGGTAAAACAGCTAAGAAGGGTTTGTATTACAACATTAACCAGAAGAAGAAGGCTGGTGACAGTGCTACTAAGAAAAAGTCAAGTATATCTCCTAAAGCATATGCTAATATGCAAGCAGGCTTTCCTAAGAAAAAGAAAAAGGTTTAACAATGAAATACGATGCTGATGAACTAGTCAAGATGATTGCCTTACATGAAGGTCTACGACTTAACGTCTACCAAGACCACTTAGGCATAGATACGGTGGGAATTGGTCGTAATCTTGAAGACAGGGGTATCACAGACGGTGAGCTATCCTACATGAATAAGACCACCGAAGAAATATACGAAGTGGGTCTTACAGAAGAAGAAGCGTATTATCTTTGCATGAATGACATAGCCATCGTAGAAAAAGAACTCCTTGCCAACAAGCCAATAGTAAATCAGGTAAATGCTGTAAGACAAATGGTACTTATAGACATGGCATTTAATATGGGTGTTCCAAGATTAATGAAATTTAAGGATATGTGGTTAGCCATAGAAAAAGTAAATTACATCTCAGCTTGTGAAGAGATGATTGATTCTAGGTGGGCAGACCAAGTAAAAGGCAGAGCTATGAAGCTATCCTTAGCAATGAAAAATGGAGAGTGGCTATGACCGAAGAAAAGAAAAGGTGTGACACTTGCACATGTTATGAATGTGATTGCGAAGAATGTACTTGCACTTGCCACAAAGAAGAAGAGGTACAAGGAGTACCTGTGTAAGTGAATGGTTGAGTTTGTACTTGTATTTATGATGGGACTGCGAGTTATAGACCAAACACAAACCTTTAACGACATAAATCGTTGTTTATACTTTGCAGAGAGATTACACAGACAACCTTCTGTCCCACAAAAACAAGGACCTAATTTACAAATAACAGCGTACTGTAAACCAGTAAGGAAAAACTAATGGACCCATTGACTATCAGCGTTGCTGTCGGTATTGCATCAAAAGCATTTAGTGCAATTAAATCTGGATTTGCAGTTGGTAGAGATTTAGAACAGATGTCGGGTGACATAGGTCGTTGGATGGGAGCAGCTTCAGATGTGGACAACGCAGAGAAGCAAGCAAAGAATCCGGGAGTGTTTAGTCAAATCTTCGGTGCAGGGAGCATTGAGACAATGGCTTTACAAGCTTACTCTGCCAAGAAGAAACTAGAAGAACAACGTTACGAACTAAAGATGTATTTGAATTTGACTATAGGACCTAATGCCTACGATGAACTCCTTCAGATGGAAGGTGAAATTAGAAAAGAAAGACAACGAACTATCTATAAACAACAAGCCCTCAGAAAACAGATAGGCGAAGGGATAGGATGGTTATTTCTAGTTCTTGTGATAGGTGGATTCTTATTACTATTAGTAGGAGTGTTTTCTAAACAGTCACATTCTAAAGGCTGGACTGAACAACAGAAGATATGGCAGAAGTTAGTCATTAAACCAGTTTATGTTACTTGCCGACTAAAGAAACAAAAAGTATGGAAAGATAAGATGGCTTGCATATACGAAGGTGCAAACAAAACTTATGAGATGGAATTTACTGACATCAGGATAGGTTGCCCTAAGCAGTATAAATGTATACACAACCCTAATTCTAAAGAGCCATCAATAGACGATGTTATGGATAGTTTGAGAAGTATTGCTAAGTGAGTCCCTGCGTAGGTGTCTGTAAGTTAGATAACAATAATATCTGTGTTGGGTGTAACAGATCGATAGAAGAAATAAAAGAAGCTTTTAAAAAGTTAACTAAATAAACTTCTTGCTATTTGTGTATTTTATGTGTATAATTTATACAACAGGGGGTTTAATATGAAGAATTTAGCAGCACAAGCGTTGGCGTTCCAATACAAGTTAATTTTAGAAAATGCAACATCATTAATTAACACAAACAATAGACCACTTGACCAGATAGACAAAGCTCTTGGTGACATGGTTTTAGCTAATCAAAAATTGCAACTCCTTAATAAGATTGTAGAAGAGAACAATCCCAAAGAGATTGCAGAAGATTCTGAAAGCAAACAATAAATGGCAAGTTCGTATCTAACATTAGTAAACAACGTACTTAGGGACATGAACGAAGTGGAGCTTACTAGCTCTAACTTTACAAGTTCTAGAGGTGTACAAACTACTGTAAAAGATTACATCAACCGATCTATCTCAGACATTCTTAACTCAGAGCTTAACTGGCCCTTTACTAGAGCAGAGGGTGCAGAAGATGCAATAGCAGGTAAACAGCTATATAGTTTTGCGTCTATCGCTTCCACTCTTAAGTACATAGACTACGACAACGTATTTCTTGAGCCAAAAGATTACATAAGGAACGGTGACTTTGAGATTGCTGGGGCAGCCAGTATAACAAACTGGACTGCAGTATCAGGTTCTCCTGCTGCAAGTTCTAAGTTTGGTAACACGTTGTTACTTACTAGTGCAAAGGCAACACAACAAGTTAGTGATCTGATTGTTGGAAGAACGTACACTATACTTGTTCAAACAAGTGGTTCAACACTTACATTAGATATAGGCACTAGCTCAGGTGGCACACAAACTAAAACATCTGCTTTGACTATAACAAGTGGTAACGAAGTATTAATATCTGAAGTTACTTTTGTAGCCACAGCGATAACCCACTTTGTTACTTTTACAGAGTCTGCAGGTTCTGCAGCTTTTGTTAAATTAGTTGAGTTAATGGAAAACATTGATTCTATAGCTCTTAAGTACATATCCTACGAAGAGTACAACGAAAGGTTCAGAGA
>ENA-ORXF01000457-ORXF01000457.1-marine-metagenome-genome-assembly--contig:-NODE-457-length-30025-cov-3.930379_pt1 | contig 30025 bp, 28 predicted proteins | sample MGYA00237864_ERZ511476 | MGnify/ENA primary metagenome ERZ511476 (study PRJEB26306, sample SAMN06343908) | marine metagenome | isolation source: coastal waters | place: Atlantic Ocean: West Antarctic...
TTATGTACATCAGAATAAGTAACTGTTGAAACAGAAACCTCATCAAATATTTCTTCACTATAACGCTCGTCGCATTGAGCATTAACGGTATAATTTAAGACAACTAATAAACTAAGTAAAATTGTTTTTATGACTTCTTTTTTTAATAAAATTACAATGCATACATTACAAATACAATGCCACCTACAGTATTAGTTAGCAACCCAAAAGGATTGTAATTATAATACAATTGCATCTAATGTTTGAGTAGAAACTGAGTGATAATTCTCTCTGGCATTTTTGTAAATTCTTCTTGCCTTCGCTGGGTCTTTTGCGTAAAGAGACTCGTATAATGGTTGTAAGAATTTTCTTCTTCCAACAGTCATTAAAAAGTTCTCTAAAGCTTTATCGGCTGATTTATATCCTACAGGAATGGTGAGTTGAAACCATGCGTTTAGGATTTCAGCGTTTCCACTTGTGGTAAATTCAAATGCTGTATCTAGCTTCTTTAAATCATTAAGAGTGCTATTTTTAGGTAGCTTTCTTAAAAAATGTAACCATTCATGAGAAGACCATTTATCTGATTTTATATTCTCTAGCGGATAGCCTTTCTTAAAGTATAGTAAAGCTTTGTCAATATCCTTAAATTTAGTAGAATTTACTTCGGGGCAGTTGTCAGGTATTCCTGATCCATATATCCACTCCTCTAAACGTATTTTTTCTTTTGCTTCTGGTTCAGCATCTAAGAGCTGGCTATTTATATAAACAACAAACTCTTCGGTGTCCATTACTTTAAAAGCATTTTCTGTAAAGTAGTTCTTTAAGAATAAGTCAAATTGTTTTCGCCCTACTGTTTCTTCAATCAATCTCAATAAGAAAAATCCTTTCTCATAGGCTATGTCGGTCATCCCATCATCGGGATCTCTTTGCAGTAAATCGAGTTTTAAACGCGTGTCTTTATGATTGTGTCCTAAAGATTCTACTGTATTCTCTAGGTCTTGTTTCCCTAATAAAGCTAACATATCGGCATAGTCTTTATTCTCCATGCGTTCCATGATTCTACGTTCAAAATAGACTGTAAAACCTTCGTTTAGCCAGAAGTCGTCCCATGTTTTATTAGTTACCAAATTCCCCGACCAAGAGTGGGCAAGTTCATGTGCTATAAGAGCTGTAAGCGATCTGTCTCCAGCAAGAATAGTTGGTGTAACAAAAGTTAAACGTGGATTCTCCATTCCACCAAAAGGAAAGCTTGGAGGAAGTAAAAGCATATCGTAACGCTCCCATGCATATTTACCATACATATCCTCAGCAATTTTAAGCATCGCTTCAGTTTCTGCAAATTCGTAGGCTGCCTTTTCAATCATTTCGGGTTCGGCATAAATACCCGTATGTTCTCCTAAATTTTGAAATTCTAAATTCCCTACCCCCAAAGCCATTAAATAGGCGGGGATTGCCTGCTCCATTCTAAAAGTATAAATTCCTTCGCTATTCTTTTCCGTAGGATTTTCTGCACTCATAACCGCCATTAAATCTTTTGGCACTTGTACTTTTGCAGTATAACTAAAACGTACTCCAGGTGAGTCTTGACAAGGAATCCAAGTTCTAGCTAAAATCGCTTGTGATTGTGTAAATAAAAAGGGATGTGTTTTTCCAGCCGTTTGCTTTGGATTCAACCATTGTAAAGCTTTAGCGTTTGGTGCAGATTGGTAATGTATAGCAACTTGCTTTGCATCTTTCTCAATAGTAATAATTAGTGCTTTACCTAAAATTGAATCTTGAGCACTTAGAGAAAATTTACAGTCTTTTCCTGCACTTGTAACCTTGTCTATTCGAAGTCCATTGGCATCTAGAACTAATTCTCTACTTCCGGTAAGGTTCTCTATAGTATAGTTAGCAATCCCAGAAATGCGTTCGGTTTCAAAGTCAACATTTACATCTAAATCTAAATGAGTCGTTCGCACATTATGTGGTTCAGAGAAACTGTGTTTATCCACGCGAAGGTCTTTTTTTGTTCCACAAGAAGTGATTAATAGTAGGGTAAAAAGTAGGCTGAGTAATTTATTCATAGGTTTTGTTTAAGGAGGCTAAAGTAACTACTAAAATTCGATTTGAAAATGTGTGAATTTGAAAATGATATTTTTAATTATTATTCTTCAACCCCTTAAATCTAAAACAGCTTTCTACGTGGTCGTTTACCATTCCTGTAGCTTGCATAAGTGCGTAGACTACCGTTGATCCAACAAATTTAAACCCTTTCTTTTTTAAATCTTTACTGAGCTTGTCTGATATTTTTGTTGTAGGAGTAATTTCGCTCATGGTTTTTCTATTATTCTGTAGAGGTTTACCACCTACAAAACCCCATATATACTTATCGAAACTACCATATTCCTTTTGAATTTGCATAAAGGCTCTTGCATTGCTAATCGCTGCTCTAACCTTAAGTTTATTACGAATTATTCCTGCATCTAGAAGCAATTCTTGCATTTTATCCTCTCCATATAAGGCTACTTTTTTATAATCGAAATAATCAAATGCTTTACGGAAGTTATTTCTTTTTCGTAAAACGGTAATCCAACTGAGTCCAGCCTGGAAAGTTTCTAGAATAAGAAATTCAAATAATTTTTGATCATCGTGAAGAGGAACACCCCATTCATTATCGTGATATGCTATATAAATTGAGTCTTTGGTTGACCAGTCGCAACGTATTTTTTCCATAGCTTAAAGATAGCACTTTTGAGATATATGAAAAGCTACTATATTAGTTATGCTTGGCATGCGGTATATTAATCTGAGTTTAAATAAGTAAATTATCTCATGCAATATAAGGTTACAAATATCATTGCTTTAGTAAAACACAAAAATATGTTAGATCGCACAGAGCAGATTTGTCGTTTTTTTGAGAATGAAGTACAAATTGAAAATAAATGCTCAAGATGTAAAATGTAGAGTTGCTTATTTAAAAGATGCCTGTATTTACGATTCTCTGTAATTAAATATTCGCTTCAATCCAATCACCATGGGTTTTTATTAAATCAATCAAAGCATTCACCGCATCTTCGGCAGGGATATTTCTTTGGACGACTTCTTTTTCTTTGTAAAGCGTAATTTTCCCAACTCCTGTACCTACATAGCCATAATCTGCATCCGCCATTTCTCCAGGACCGTTTACTATACAGCCCATAATACCAATTTTTAAGCCTTTTAAATGACTAGTTTTTGAGCGTATTTTTGCGGTAGTTTCTTGTAAATCGAACAAAGTACGTCCACAACTAGGGCAAGAAATGTATTCTGTTTTCGAAATTCTTGTTCGTGTAGCTTGTAAAATTCCAAAGGCAGTTTGAATAATTAACTGATCACCGCCGCAATTTTCTGCGGCTATAAATACGCCATCACCTAAACCGTCTAGTAAAAGAGCTCCCATGTCTGTAGAAGCCTGCAGTTGTAATTCTTCTTCCTTAAGATTTCCATAAGCTCTTCCAATAATAACAGGGCTCTGGCATTTGGCATTCATCAATTCTACAAATAACTTACGTTGCTCAGCCATCCCATGCTTATTGAGCGTGTCAATCAATAAAACTGCTGTAGTGTCAGCTTTAAGTTTTTTAAGAAGCTCGTCTTTTAAATCACTTAAACATACATAAACGATGTTTAGCTTGGTCGATAATTCCTCAGCTGTTAGATAGGTTTTAGCATCTACAAAAGGGTAACAGCGTTCTCCTCTATTAGTAAGCCAAGTTTTGTGATTGTAAATAATTCCCAATGTTCCTGGAATAGCAAAATCTACTATAGTATCTCCTGCAAAAATATAATCACAAGCTCTATCACCAATAGTCCATTTGTCGGTTGGTACAGAGTAGGTATATCCTAAGGCAAATAAGCTAGCTGGTGTAATTTTCTTTTTCAAACAGAAGTCAGCCATTACTATAGGAACGTTTTTACCTCCTATATTTACAACTTCTGATGAATTTCTTTTAGTGTATTCAAAAGGGTTTACTGGGTTTTCTGTAATAGGTTCTATCGCCTCGTGCGGAAGTCTATCTAAATATCTATCCACTAAACTTTTAGCAACTGGAATTTCAAATTCTGGTTCTTCTGTAAGCGAAACTCGCACAGTGTCACCAATACCATCTTCTAGTAAAGCACCAATTCCTACGGCTGATTTTATTCTTCCATCTTCTCCTTCGCCTGCTTCGGTAACTCCTAAATGCAATGGATAAGTCATTCCTTCAGCTTGCATTTTATTAATGAGCAATCGGTAAGCTTGAACCATTACTTGGGTATTACTAGCTTTCATCGAAATGATTACCGCGTGGTAGTCTAAAGCTTTGCAAATACGTAAAAACTCTAAAGCAGATTCTACCATACCCTCAGGAGTATCGCCATACCTACTCAATATTCTATCGGATAAAGAACCGTGATTGGTTCCTATTCGCATTGCAGTTCCTTCTTCCTTACATATTTTTACTAATGGCGTAAAGCGTTTGGCAATTCTTTCGAGTTGTGCTGTATAACTATCCTCCGTATATTCTATTTCTTCAAATTTTTTCTTATCAGCGTAATTACCAGGGTTAACTCTTACTTTTTCTACAATTCGAGCAGCCACTTCTGCTGCTGCAGGTGTAAAATGAATATCAGCCACTAAAGGCGTATTGTAGCCTCTTTTTACCAATTCATCTTTTATGTTTTGTAAATTTTCGGCCTCCCTTTTACTTGGTGCAGTAATACGAACCAACTCACATCCAGCTTCTATCATACGAATAGATTGAGCTACCGTAGCTTCAGTGTCCATCGTATTCGTGGTCGTCATCGATTGTAAACGAATCGGATTATCTCCACCTATTCCGATGGATCCAATTTTTACTTCGTGACTTTTATAACGTTGGTAAGTCGTTAGGCTTGAGCAATAGTTGTGTTTCGTATTCATAGGCTCAAATTTCGTTAAATTGATTTATAAATCAATCATTTATTTTATTTATCATTTTTCAAACGATAGGTTTTATAATATTCGTTAATCAAACTATTGGTTTACTACTAAAAAAGGGGCTTCAATAATTTATTTACGCTCTAGCAAGTGTTAAAATAGAAAAAGTACAATCCACTTCTTTTTGAATGGTTTTTATACAAGCTTCAAGAGTCGCACCTGTAGTAAACACATCGTCTAATAAAAGTATGTGTTTTTTGTTTAAGGCAGTTTTATCTTTGACCTCAAAAGCATTTTGTACATTTTTCCAACGCTCTAGTCGGTTCTTTTTGGTCTGACTATCCGTAAACTCTTTTCTTTGTAATGAAGTTGTGTCTATTGGAATTTTAAAACAATTATGTATTCCTGTTGCAATTAAATCTGCTTGGTTGAAGCCTCTTATTTTAAACTTTTTTGGATGGAGCGGTACGGGAATCAACACATCTATTGTTTCGAAAAATGTTGCACCTAATTTCTTTGTTAATTCTTCTGATAAATAAATTGCAAGTTTTTTTTGATTTTGATATTTTATAGAATGTAAAACTTGTTGCACACCTTCTTTTTTAGTGAAATCGATAAAAAAAACACCCTTTTCAATTTCTACTCTGCCTCGTAAAGCTTTGGGTATTTTAGTTCTGTTTGGATTGGATTCGTAAACCAAATGGATTTCACAATTTATACATAACTCATCCACACAATTAATTATTGGTTTTGAACAAGCCCCACATAGCTTAGGGAAAAATAGATTTAATATATTATTAAGTACCATTTATATTTATTTTATGAAACTAAAGATAGGGATTAATTACTAGTTGTTGATGATCTATTATTAACTAGACAGAGGGCGATATTTTTTGTTGTGTTATTTATTAATTACCTACTTTTTAAATAATCGATGATTTGTACTATTGAATAACTTAAATTATAGATCAGAATTAATTATTCAATCGTCATTAAAAATTAATAATTATGAGTTTCTTTGAGCTACAAAATACACTTAACTATGCCAACTATAATATCCTACAACGTAAACGGAATTCGTGCAGCTTTAAAAAAAGGCTGGGCAGAATGGGCTAAAGCAACCAATGCCGATGTAATCGGATTACAAGAAACAAAAGCACATCCAGATCAATTAGATCTTAGTATTTTTGAAGAATTAGGCTACCATCATTATTGGTTTTCTGCTCAAAAAAAGGGCTATAGTGGCGTTGCTCTTTTGTGTAAAGAAAAACCATTACATGTAGAATACGGTTGTGGAATAGAAAAATACGATTTTGAAGGTCGTGTTATACGAGCAGATTTTAAAGACTATTCTATTATTTCGGCATACTTCCCTTCGGGAACTACTGGAGGTATAAGACAAGATTATAAAATGGATTTTCTAGCAGATTTTCATGCTTATATAACCGAATTGAAAAAAGAAATTCCTAACCTGATTATTTCGGGAGATTATAATATTTGTCACGAAGCGATTGATATTCATAACCCGGTTTCTAATAAAAAATCTTCAGGTTTTTTACCTGAAGAAAGAGCTTGGGTAAGTGCCTTTATAGAAAGTGGTTTTGTAGATAGTTTTCGTCATCTAAATAAAGAACCCCATAATTATTCTTGGTGGTCTTATAGAGCTGCTTCAAGAGAACGAAACAAGGGTTGGAGGATAGATTATAATATGATTAGCGAAACACTCTTACCTCGACTTACTAGAGCAGCTATACTCTCTGAAGCGAAACACTCTGACCACTGCCCTATATTAGTGCAAATTGACTAAAAAGCGATTGTTATAAAATCTCATAAAACAAAAAGGGCCTATTTTCAATATTGAAAATAGGCCCTTTTTGTAATGAATAAAAAAAGTTTACAATTCTTTATTCTGATTTTTGTGTTCTAATTTAATAAACCACCACTCTAATTGTTTCTTTATAAGTTCCAACCGTACAGTTCATAAAATACATTCCAGCATTTAGGTTATCTTTAAAATCAGCTAAACTCAACTGGTACTGCCCTGCTTTATATGTGTCTGTATTTCTCTTAATTACATTGCCTAAAACATCTACTAACTCTAATTGTATCGCTTGCGGATTTAAAACATTAAACTTAATAGAAGCCTCACCATTATTTGGATTTGGATAAACCTCTAAATTTAACGTTTCGGCTACTAATTCGTTAATTCCTAAAGAAGGAACAGCAAAACGAATATTATCTAGGTAAAGATAGTTTCCATTTTCGCCAGAAAATTCTATTAAAAATTGCAATTGATCTCTTCCTGCCCATGGAGTAAGATTAATTTTTTGAGTTTCCCAGTCATCTACTTCCGGCGTAAACGTAAATAAAAAATTTCCGTTTACGGTAACTAAATCATCTGAATGCTTCGTAATTCTAGTTAACCAATTTGTACCACAGTCTTCCGAAACTCTAATGCGTAAAACATCATCACTACTAGGAGATTTCTTTGCATAAGCATAGTCATAATACATAAAACATGGAGAAGGTACATTCGTAAGGTCGAAAATAGGCGAATATAAATTTTTGAGTTTATCCACTCCAAACACCGAACTTCTAATTCGTATAGAGCCATTTTCTGAAGTGCTAGAAGCTGAGTTCCAATCCCAGCCATACGTTTGAGAACTTTCATCTATATACCAATTTTCGTTGTCTGGATTTAAAGGAAACTGATTAGATTGGAATTTAAATTCCGTTGGAGCTATAACTTTATCTTCAGAGTTGTATATATATATAGCGTTGTTTGTGGTTTTGGTTTCGGAACCACCACTTGTGGTAACTGTTAAACTAACATCGTATAAACCTGGTTGGCTGTAAACAATTACTGGATTTTCTTCAGTAGAAATATTAGGAGTTCCACCAGAGAAATTCCATTCTAAGGTTACTTCAGAATCGTAATTATACGATACATTAGTGAATTCTATTTCTTGATCTATACAAGCCAATTCATATTCAGTCTCAAATTCTACAATAGCTATACACTCGTTCGTATTTGTGTTGTTTAATAAACCTGTTTCTGTTAGGTTTTGAGTTGTCCATAAATTATTTCTAGGTGCATTATGCCATGAAGAACCATAATTTAATGCCGCTATCATAGCAGTTTTTTGTCCCTCAGTGTACATTAATGGACAAGAAGCATAGTCCATGAAATTTTGAACATTATCTAAGCTACTGCAAGTGTTTTGTGCTAAATTACAACCAGAATTTGAACCTTTTGTATTTGGAGTATCAGAAATACCATCGTCTCCGTTGCAGTTTTGATCTAAATTATTATCGTTACTATCTCCCCAAGTATGGTTTAGACCTAAGTAATGTCCAATTTCGTGTGTTAGTGATCTGTTAGAAGAGGTAGTTCCGTTAGACTCACCAATACTACCAAATTGCGATGCCAAAATTACCACACCCGCATTTGCATCGTTATTTGGAGCTTCTCCAGGGTAATAAGAATAACCACCAGCTCCAATACTTATATCAGAAACCACCCAAACATTTAAATATTTACTTGGATCCCACTTTATAAGATCTTTTACATTTTCTCCAGCATCGTTGGTTAACGAGGTATAAGTTCTTGTTATCCCTTTACTGCAGTTTCCATTTGGATCTAATTGTGCCAGCTTAAATTCTATACCTACATTTGCTATGATTCCCTTAAAATCGTCTATTACAGACGAAGTATCGGAATTTAATTTATTGAAATCTTCATTTATTATTTCTATAGCATCGTGTATTTGAGCATCAGAAATGTTGCTAGCCCCACCCGTATGCATTACGTGTATTACCACTGGAATGGTGTAAATTACCACTTCCATTTTTTGCTGAACCTCTATTATTGAGTCCAATTGTTGAAGGTACTTTATTCTGTTTTCTACTAAATGTGGGTTTTCGGCTATTGCCTTATTTCGCATTTCTGTAGCTCCACATTGTTTGTGATTTTGTGCAACTAAAAGAGAACTCAATAGAAGACTAAAAATAAATAAATTTCGTTTCATAAGTTGTTGTAGGTTCTGCTGTAAAACTACTAAATTAGTACGGTGTTTAAACAAAATTTTACAAAGATGAAGCCAAAGTATATTTTAGTAGTAATTCTGTATTTTTTAACGATGCAATCTTGTGTTTCCTTAAAGAAATTCAAGGACTTAGACGCGAATTATACTCAGTTGAATTATCTCAAAGATTCACTTAATTACCATAATAGTGATTTAGAATTAGTCAATTCAGAATTAAACGATAATGTTTTTCGTTTATCGCTTCGTTCGAGTTCTTTAGAAAACGACACTATTTTGCTTGGAAAAGAATTCAGACGGAAATCTAGAGCTTACCAAGACTTGAGTAGTTCGTATGAAGTCTTGATGAAAAATAACTCTACAACTATGGCTAAACAAGCCAAGGAAAATAAGGAGTTGATGGAGCGTTTGGGACAAATGGAAGTAGATTTACAAGAACGTGAATTGGCTATTAAATCGAGAGAGCAAGATGTAGAAAATCTTAATAATTTATTGAAACAAAAAGATGCTAATTTATCTAGTTTAAAAAGTAGTGTAGCAAATGCATTATTAGGTTTTAAAGGCGAGGGATTGTCTGTTGAGCAACGTAATGGTAAATTATATGTTTCGTTAGAAAATAGCTTGTTATTTGCCTCTGGTAGTTGGAAGGTTAATAAAAATGGAAAAGTGGCTATTACCGAATTATCTAAGGTTTTAGCTCATCAAAAAGATTTACAAATTATGGTAGAAGGACATACCGACAATATGCCTTATAATGGAGCTGGATTAGTAAAAGATAACTGGGATTTAAGTGTGATGAGAGCTACATCTATTGTTAAAATTCTTACCAATAATAAAGGTTTGAATGCTCTAAATATTACGGCTGCCGGAAAAGGGCCTTTTAGTCCATTAGTAGAAAATGATAGTCCTGAAAATAGGGCTATTAATAGACGAATTGAAATTATTTTAAGTCCTAATATGGATGAATTAATGAACTTGTTAGAGTAGTATTTTCTAATACAATTTAAAAAGAGCCTTAAAAATACAAATTGTACTTTTAAGGCTCTTTTTAGGTTAAAATATAGAACGTTTTGCTCTAATAAATCTTAAAAATTATTTTCTAGTTTAAGCCTAAATCTTTTTGAATTGCTGTTATTTTTTCAGCTAATTTAGATTTAACAAACGCATAATCTTCTTTAGAATTTAATTTTTCGTTCACCGAAAAGTAGAATTTTATCTTAGGTTCTGTTCCCGAAGGGCGCGCTGTAAGTTTGGTTCCTTTAGCAGTAATAAACTGTAATACATTAGATTCAGGTAAACCTGTTTTATTAGTATCTAAATAATCTATAAACTCAACAACCTCTTCTCCAACAATAGTTTTGGGTGTGTTTGATCTTAAGCCTTCTAACATAGCAGCAATTTCTGCAGCTCCATGCCTTCCTTTTTTAGTAATAGAAATAAGGTCTTCTAAATAAAAACCGTGTTCCATATACATCTCTTGCATTAAGTCGAAAAGATTTTTTCCATTACTCTTTGCCCAAGCAACCATTTCTGCAATTAAGGCACAAGACATTACCGCATCTTTATCTCTAACAAAGTCGCCAGCTAAATAACCGTAGCTTTCTTCTCCACCTCCAATAAACTGTTCTTTACCTTCTAAACCTCTAATTATAGCACCAATATGTTTAAATCCAGTAAGTGTGTTGTAAACTTTTACGCCATTTGCAACAGCCATTACATCCATTAAGTTGGTAGTAACAATAGTTTTAGCAATAAATTCTTTGCCCGTAATTTTACCTAATTCTTTCCAACGAATAAGTAAATAATTAACTAATAACGAACCGGTTTGGTTTCCATTTAATAGCACAAACTCACCACTTTTATTTGGTATAGCAACCCCTACCCTATCGGCATCTGGATCGGTTCCCATTACCAACTCAGCACCTTTTTCTTTTGCCAAAGCAATCGCTAATTCTAAAGCAGCAGGCTCTTCTGGATTGGGAGATTTCACGGTTGGGAAATTCCCATCTATTACATCTTGCGATGCTACTGTATATACATTCGTAAATCCGAATTCTTTTAATGCTTTAGGAACCATAACAGAACCTGTACCATGAATACCTGTAAATACAATTGGTAAATCATTTTGTTCTGTAATAGCTTTAGGTGATAAACTAAGCGTTTTTAAACGCTTTATATACTCAGTATCCATTTCTTCACCTAAAGGTAAAATAAGCTCTTTTTTGGCTTTAAAATTCACTTCGTTAATTACTAAACTTCTAACCTTTTTAATTAATTCTACATCAAAAGGACTTACAATCTGACAACCATCGTCTCCATAAACTTTATAACCATTGTATTCTTTTGGGTTATGAGATGCTGTAATAACAATTCCGCTTTTACAATTAAGTTCTCTAACGGCAAAAGATAATTCTGGTGTAGGTCTTAAAGCTTCAAATAGGTGAACTTTTATTCCATTAGCCGATAAAACTTCTGCTGCAGTTTGAGCTAAGAAATCAGATTTATTTCTGCAATCGTAAGCTATCGCAACAGCGATTTCTTCGCCAGGATACATTACTAATAATGTGTTTGCTAAACCTTGAGTAGCTTTACCAATAGTATATTTGTTTATACGATTTGTACCAACACCCATAATACCGCGCATTCCACCAGTACCAAAATCTAAATCTTTATAAAAAGATTCAATTAAATCTTCGCCACCAGCAGAAATCAAATCTTTAACTTCTTTTTGTGTGTTTAAATCGTAAGATTCTGTTAGCCATTTTTTTGCTAAGTCTATAATTTGATTATCCATCATTTTACTTCTTTGTATTTAAAAACTACATTTAATAGAACGCCCGAAAGTAGTAGTAAAATTCCCAAAATACTTAATAAAGAATAAGTTTCTCCAAAAAATAGGTAACCGTAGCCAAAAGCAAATAATACTCCTACATATTTATAGGTCATTATATTTCCAGCTTTATCACTTTGAATACCTTTAGTCATATATATTTGAGCAACTTGGGTAATTATTCCTAATAATAATAAATAGATCCAGTCTGTACCTACTGGTTGTACCCAATTAAAATAAGCTAAAATAGCCATAATTGGTGTTGCTACTAAAGGAAAGTAAAAGACGACTACTAAAGGGTTTTCTGTTGTTCTGAGTAATCGAATACAGTTATAAGCGATACCAGAAAAACATGCTGAAATTAATCCTATACCAACATATTTAAAAGAAATTTGTCCCGATATATCAAAACCTTTTAAGGTTAAAACACCTAAAAAAGCTAATGCGAAAAAGAACCATTGACGATTTTTAATTTTTTCTTTTAAAATAAATATAGCAAAGAATGCAGTAAATATCGGCGATAAATATTGAATAGTTACAGCTCCTGCGAGCGGAATATTTTGAAGTGTTATAAAAAATAAAGTAAGTGCCGTAACTCCAAATAAACCTCTTGCTAAAAGTATTTTTTTGTTATTTCCAAAAAGAGGTATTTTCTTCTGTTTTAAACTAGTAAAGCTTATGAGTAAAGAAACAAACGAACGAAAAAATACCAATTCGAAAACTGGAATATGTGGCAATGCTTTTACACACAAATGCATTAGAGAAAATGCAAAGGAAGAAATAAGCATATACTGAGCACCTTTGTTCATTTATTAATTTTTGGCTAATGTAAGAAATAGCAATCATTTTTATAAAATCTATTTAATTTCTTCTTCGTATTTATTCTTTAATTTATATTTTAAACATAAAAAAAGCCTCGATAAATCGAGGCTTATATTTTATTAAAAGTTTGCTTTAAGAAATTTGAGTACTTCTTGTTTTCCTTTTGGTTTGGCAACAATTTCCATGTTGCTATCTAAAACAAACCAAGATGGGGTTTTGTTAATTTTATAATCTAAACAAACAGGTGATTTATAGTTTCCAAATTGTGAAACATTTTTCCAATTGAAGTTTTTCTCCTCTACTGTGTTTTTCCATTTTGTTGGATTAACATCTAAAGCCACTCCAATAACTTCTAAACCTTTTGGTTTATATTCGTTATAAACAGGAACAAAACCAGGTAAATCTCTCATACAGTGGGGACAGTGTGTAGCCCAAAACATAATGATTGTATACTTATTGTTTGCACAAGTATTTTTAAGGTTTACATCTGCTCCATAATTACTTTTAATAGTAAAATCTGGTGGTATACTTCCAATTTGTAGATTCTTAATTAAATCAGCCTTCTGACGAAGTAAATCGTTTATTTCAATATCTCCACAAGCTTCTCCATAAAAATATTCTTCCATTATATAAGTAGCAACATCTTCTAAACCAGACCCATAAAAACCATCTAGTAAATTATATAATCCAAATTCAAATACTTTTTCATTCTGTTTTGCTTTTTTCATTATATCATCTACAGCATTGTAATACCCAACTTCGGTATGTCCGCTATGCTTAATTATATAATCCTGAAAACGAGTTGCAAAAACATCTGATCTAATAAAGTTTTCGTTTGTAAAATCTAAATCATCAAAATACTTAGCTTTATCTTTAGGGTTACTTGCTAAACTAGCGACTTTTGCAGCAGAGAAAAAAGTAGTAGGGTATTTATTAATTACCGTTTGCACAAAATTAAAATTCTCTTTTTCTAGTTTATTTATCTCATTAGTCATCTCGTTAACTTTTGCATCGTTACTTTGAGATCTAAATTGTCCTCTTTGTTGTTTTAAAGCTTTTATTTTTTTCTGAATGGATCCGTCTTTGTTTTTAAATTCCCAGTAAGCTTTGTTTTCGCTAGACTTTAAAACCGTTAAGCCTTTTTCTAAACGAACTTGAGAAAAAGCTAAACTTACAACTGGTTCAATAGGATTTAAAATAACAGACACAATATTATTTTCATTGCCTAAAGCAATTTTATAATATCCTTTTGGATACGATTTATAGGTAAAAGAAAAGGATCCATCTGCTAATACTTTCGTGCTGTCAATTTTATATTTATACTTTCCTTCGGTTCGGTATAAATCTACTTGCTTATTTGCTTGTCGCTGAATAGTTAATTTTCCTTTTAAAGTTTGAGCTTTTGAAACACTCGAAAAGTTTAAAGATAAAATGGCTATAAAAACTAAAAATATATTCTTCATTTTTTTTGAAAATTTATGAGCACTAAATTAAATGTTTTTTAACGAAAAACAAAACTAAGATTAATAGCCAGTAACTTCCTATAATTTCAAAAACTTTAATAAAATTTAACAATCAAAAAATAATCATCTATATATAATACAATAGTAATTTTTTCATTTATCCTCTTTTTCAAAATTGAAATATATATGTATATATTATGTCCTGTTAATAGCTTGTATAAAATAAGTAGCACAGTGTAGGATTAACTACTTGTAAAATAAGCTCCACATTATTTATAGGTTTATGAACATGTATTATATTTGAAAATCAATTACTTAATTGAGTAATTAACAGTTGTTAATAACTGAAATATATAGTTATTAATTAATAAATATTTTAGTATTTTATTGTTCATATCTGTATTAGCTTATTACTTTATATGCTGATAAAAAACAAATAAGTTTACTTGACTTTTAAATAAAAATAGTCCCTTATAAAAACTTTTATACAATCCTAAACAAATTTTTTAGATTCGATTAACTATTAATTATTATAATGAATAAAATATTGTTAATAAACTGTAATTGAATATAAGGTACTTACGTACGATATTAACAATAATATTTATGAATGTTTATAACGCAAATTCAATTTTTATAAACCTTATATTTGTACTCTAAAACATACACTATGAAAATTGCTATTGCATCAGATCATGCTGGAGTTGATTATAAAGCTCGTTTGATAAGTTATTTAGAATTCAATGGATTTCAAGTTTCCGACTTAGGTCCAATGACGGAAGATAGTGTAGATTATCCAGACTACGGACATAAAGTTGCCGAAGCTGTAAGTTCTAAAATTGTTGATTTTGGTATTCTTTTTTGCGGTAGCGGAAACGGAATTAATATGAGTGCAAACAAACATCAAGCTGTACGTTCTGCTTTGTGTTGGAAAAAAGAAATTGCAGAATTAGCAAGACTTCATAACGATGCAAACATTTTAACTATGCCTGCCCGTTTTATTTCGTACGAAGAAGCTCAAGAAATTACAGGCTTGTTTTTAGCTACCGATTTCGAAGGTGGACGTCATTTAAAAAGAGTTACCAAAATAGCCTGTTGTTAATATGAAAAAAGTTTTATTTTCTTTCGTTACCCTTTTATCTATTTCTACTTTTGCACAAGACAGTATCGCAATAAATTTTGCCAATACTATAAATGTTGAAGATTTAAAGGAGCACTTATATATTTTAGCTACTGACTCTTTAGAAGGTAGAGAAACAGGTCAAAAAGGTCAAAAATTAGCAGCAGATTATATTGCACGACATTTTGAATCTATTGGTATTGCTCCTTATAATGGTGAAACATATTATCAGGACTTTCCTCTTTTATCTCAGACTCTATTTAATAGTAGTTTAACTATAAGTAAGGAATTTAATTTTTTAGAAGAGTATTATACCTTTCCTTTTTTTGGTTCTACCTCACTAGATTTTGAATCTATTCAATGTATTGGTTTTGGTATTGACGAAAATGATTGTTCGGATTATAGATCTATAGATGTTAAAGATAAAGTAGTATTGATTTTTGCAATTGATTTATTACGCGAAAAAGAAAAGTCTAAAATTGCTAATATTGAAACTATTGATTGGGAATACCAACTTGAAAAAGCTTATCAACACGGAGCTAAAGCAGTATTTTTTGTAGATAAGAATGTAAAGAATAAATTAAAAAAATACAGTGCTTATTTTAAAAAAGAAAAAAGAAATTCGTTGATTAACAACGCTAAATTTAAACTTCCATTTGCTTTTATTGATGCTGAAGATTTAGATAATACCTTAGCTATTTCTACTAAGAAATTACTTAAAAAAGTAGGCCGTTGTAAATACCCATCTTTTAAAGTAATAGGTTCTTTTTCTACTATTGTAAAAGAAAACCTATTGCAAGGAGAAAACGTATTAGGGTATTTGGAAGGCTCCGATTTAAAAGAAGAGCTTTTGGTTATTACTGCACATTACGATCATTTAGGTATTCATAATGGTGTTATACATAATGGGGCAGATGATGATGGTTCAGGAACAGTAGCTATACTAGAATTAGCAGAAGCTTTTGCAAAAGCTAAGGCGGCAGGAAGTGGTCCTCGTAGATCTATTTTATTTATGCCTGTAGCAGGAGAAGAAATGGGTTTATTAGGTTCTTCTTATTATGCAGAAAATCCTATTTTTCCTTTAGAAAATACAATAGCCGATTTAAATATTGATATGATTGGGAGAATGGATGACAAACATGAAGGAAATCCAGACTACGTCTATTTAATAGGAGCAGATAAATTAAGTACAGAGCTGCATCAAATTTCTGAAGATGCTAATACTTATTATACACAACTAGAGTTAGATTATACTTTTAACGATCCAGAAGATCCTAATCGTTTTTACTATCGTTCCGATCATTATAATTTTGCAAAGAATAATATTCCTGTTATTTTTTACTTTAACGGAGTGCATGCAGACTACCATAAATCAAGCGATACGGTAGATAAAATACATTTTGGAAAAATTGCTTCTATATCTAAACTCATTTTTTATACGGCTTGGCAATTGGTAAACCAAAACAAGCGTATTGAGGTTGATGTACAAAGTAATTTTAAAAACGACCGAAAATAATGTTTTACACTTGGGTAGATGATAAAGAAAAGCTGGAAGAAACTTTAGGTTTATTAACTTCTTCTAGCCCTGCTTTGTGGGGTAGAATGGATGCACAGCAAATGGTGGAACACCTGATTTTGCTTTATGATATTTCTAATAAAAAAAAAGAAACCCCGATTTTAACTCCAGAAAAATACCTGTATAAATCACAAGCATTTTTAAGGAGTGAGGAATTGATGCCTAAGAATTTTGTGGCTAAATTTTTACCTATCGATCCTATTCCTTATACCTATACTTCTTTAGAAGAAGCAATCAGTAAGCTTTTTTACTCCTTAGATTCTTTCGATTCTTACTGGAAAGGTAGAGAAGAGGAAACACTTAATCACCCCGTGTTTGGGAAGCTTAATAAAGAGCTATGGGATAGAGTTCATAACAAACACATACACCATCATTTTTTACAATTTGCATTAATTAAATAATTTATTAAGAATTAATCTAAATAAAAATAAAAGCTTATTTTTGCCGTCTAATATGATTACCAATATTTAAGGTGGCTAAGAATAAAGATAAAAAATTAAAAAAAGTAAAGAGTGAATGCTGTGAAAAGTATTTGCGTAAAAACAAGGCTTGTAAATCTTGTCCTTTGCGAATGTGTGCGAAGTCGATTGTTTAATTAGTTTTTTACTAGATAATCCGCAATTTTCCGATCGTTAGCCAATCGGGGTATTTTATTTTGCCCTCCTAGTTTACCCTGCGATTTCATATACTTATGGAATGTTCCTTTAGGAAGGCTTGAAATTTTTAGTTGTCTAAGTATTTTCCCTTCAATTAAGTCTTTATAATAGGAGTTTTGGGCTTGTAGACTCTCATCTATTAGTTGTGTAAAAAGAGCCGTATCTTTTGCTTCAGTAGCAAACTCAATCAACCACTCGTGGTAAGGTAATCCTTCCGATGGCTCCGTTTGAGGTGCAACTGTAAACTCACTTAATTCTACTTCGGTGCATTGCTGCATCGCTAAACGAATAGCTTCTTCTACTTCTTTGGCTATTACGTGTTCGCCAAAAGCTGAGGTAAAGTGTTTTATTCTGCCGGTTACAATAATTCTATAAGGTTCTAATGAGGTAAAAGCAACTGTATCGCCAATATTATAACCCCATAAACCAGCATTTGTATTTAATATAAGTACATAGTTTATATCCATTTTAACCTGCCGTAAAGAGATGCGTGTAGGGTCTTCATCGTAGAACTCATCAGCAGGAATAAACTCGTAAAATATTCCATAATCTAAAAGTAACAACAAGCCTTTCTCGTCTTGCTTATCCTGAAAAGCAATAAACCCTTCTGAGGCTGGATACAACTCCAAGCTGTCTACTTTTTTTCCAATTAATTCTTCAAATTTCTTACGGTAAGGTTCGTAGTTTACGCCACCAAAAACAAAGAGCGAGAAGTTGGGAAATATTTCAGAAATCGTTTTTCCTGTTTTCTCTTGTAAGCGTTCAAAATAGACTTGTACCCAAGAAGGAATACCACTTATAAGGCGCATATCTTCTGGGAGTGTTTCCTCAATAATAGTATTTACTTTTTTATCCCAATCTTCTATACAATTGGTTTTATACGATGGCAATCTATTACTTTGTAAATACGAGGGAACAAAATTGGCTACTATACCCGAAAGCCTACCGTTTGGTACTTTTGGTTTCATATCTAGCTCTGGAGAGCCTTGTAAAAAAATCATTTTTCCATTAATAAAATGGTGATTTCCAGAATCTATTATATAGTGTAAAAGAGCACTTTTTGCTGCCTTTATTTGGTATCCCAAAGACTCTTTGGTAAGTGGTATGTATTTCGCTCCAGAGGTGGTTCCCGAGGTTTTGGCAAAGTACAAAGGACTTCCTTTCCAAAGGACATCTTTCTCCCCATTTTTAACTCTTTCTACATAAGGTTTAAGATCCTCGTAATCTCTTACAGGAATTTGAGCTTTAAAGTCCTCGTAATTGTTGATTTTACTAAAATGATGGTCTTTTCCAAAGGCTGTATTTGCAGCTGTTTTAAGTAGCTGATGTAAAACCTTATGCTGTGTTTCTACAGGATTAGTGCTCCATTTTTTTGTTAGGGCAACATCGCGTTTCGCAATAATTTTACCGAAAAATGACTTTATATTCATTAGAATAAAATATGATGTTCTGGATTTATAGCCTTGCCTTTATGCCACAATTCAAAATGTAAATGCGGTCCTGTACTTAACTCACCAGAGTTTCCAATAATAGCTATTACATCCCCTGCTAAAACCTTTTTTCCAATTTTTTTTAGAAGTACAGAGTTATGCTTATAAAAGGAAATCAAATTGTTTTCGTGTTGTATAGCGATGGTATAACCCGTTTCTGTAGTCCATCCAGAAAGTATAACTGTACCTGGTAAACTTGCTTTTATGGCTTCGTTTTCTGGTGCAACTACATCAACTCCGTAATGTTCTTTTTTAATATCAAATTTACTACTGATCATTCCTTTTATAGGAGCATAAAAAGCAATGTTTTGTAAAGTTGTAGGTTTTTCAGTTTCTTCAGAAAGCACATTAAAACGATCCTCTCTTTCTACAGCCTCTCTATATAAGGAGTCTTGATGCGATGCCTTTAATGAGCTGTTTTTTATAGTGCTTATTATAACAGAATCAGAAAAAAGAGAATCTTCTATACTTTCCCCTTTCAAAATTCTTTCGAGCATAAATTGCTTTTGCTCTTTAATTTTTAAGTTTGCCAATAATGAATCTGTTTTTATTGAAAGATGTACAAGGTCTTTTGACAAGTGAGGTGGTGAGTAACCAGGAATAAACTCTCGTAAAGGGGTGTAGGCTATCAGAAGTGTTGTTAGCATGGCAATAAGTAATAATATCGAAAGTATTCTTGTAAGTATTTGGAACCTACTTAAACCCATAGTGTTTAATTCCTCTAAAGTTTGCTCGTCTATAATTACAAAGCGAAGTCTTTGTTTAAGGGAGTCCAATAAAGATTTGTTCTTTTTCATAAAGCAAATATCGGAAATTTAGCCATAATAGTTTATAAAAATGGATGTCCTGCTTGCTTTAGTTTTGCAAGTGGATGATACTGCCCTATTAGCCCTGTAGGATTTTGGCTTCTTATATCGTGAACAATCTCAATAGAAGTACGTGCATCGTCTATTCCGAAGCCCTTACCCGCTATAATTTGTTTGTAAGATTCTGTATGTAAGTCGGTAAAACCACTTGAAAATTCAATTTCTGCCTGATCAACTTTTATAGATCTAAAAGTTGTTTGTCCTTTTTCTTTTATATCTTTTGGAAGCGTATCTCCATTAATTGATAAGAACCATCGCACATTAGCTTTATTCAATTCCAATACACCTGCTGCCCTATCGTGGGTATGTAATTGAACCTTATTGCTTTTTACTGCTCCAAAAATCCAAGTCAGCATATCGAAAAAGTGTATTCCAATATTGGTTGCTATACCACCAGATTTAGAAATGTCTCCTTTCCAGGATGCGTAATACCATAAACCACGAGACGTTATGTATGTTAGGTCTACCTCATGAATAACATCGGCTGGGGAGTTATTAATTTTTTCTTTTAAGGCAATTATACTAGGATGTAATCGCAATTGAAGAATGTTCCAAACTCTATTTCCAGTTTCTTTTTCTAAACGCTCTAAGGTGTCCAAATTCCAAGGGTTCAAAACTAATGGTTTTTCACAAATTGCATCTGCTCCCCAACGTAAAGCCGATTTTATATGCGCATCGTGTAAATAATTTGGCGAACAAACAGAAACAAAATCAACGCCAGAAGAAGTGTTTTGTAGCTTATCCATATACCGATCAAAGCGAACGTACTCGGTAAAAAACGAAGCTTCTGGATAGTAAGAATCCAAAAAACCAACATTGTCGTGCGGGTCTATTGCCGCCAATAAATTACTCCTTGTTTCTTTAATAGCCTTTATGTGTCTTGGAGCAATATACCCCGACAAGCCAATTACCGCAAACTGTTTCATATACTTTCAACCAATCCGTTTTCCAACTTATACTTTTTTCCGCTAGCTGAGCAAGAGGCAATTCCTTCAGTATTAAAATTCAACCTTTCGCCAAAAGAACTCATCCAACCAATTTGTTTCGATGGATTTCCTACTACTAAAGCGTAGGAAGCTACATTTTTGGTTACTACTGTTCCTGCACCAATAAAAGCATATTTACCTAAAGTTATTCCGCAAATAATAGTTGCATTTGCTCCTATGGTAGCTCCTTTTTTAACAAGGGTTTTTAAATATCCTCCTCTTCTATTAACCTCCGAACGGGGATTATTAACATTCGTAAAAACACAAGAGGGACCCAAAAACACATCGTCCTCGCATATAACGCCGGTATATATAGAAACATTGTTTTGCACCTTAACATTATTTCCTAAAACAACTCCTGGAGAAACAACCACATTTTGACCTAAATTGCAATTTAAGCCAATTACAGCATTCGTCATAATATGCGAAAAATGCCAAACTTTTGTTCCAGTACCAATGCTAGAACCCTCATCTATAACTGCAGTTTTATGAGCTTTATATGTAGGTGTGTTTTTCATTAGCGCTAAGATAAGGTAATTTGAATACTTGTAAGAAAACTCTTATATCAAAAGAAAACCCCGTCTTTTTGGATGGGGTTTCTTAGTATTTTATAAATCGATAAAGAATTATTTTTTAGCAAAACTCATCGAAAGCTGCCATAAGGTTTGCAGCAATAGCATCTGCAGGTCTTCCCTCAATATGGTGTCTTTCTAACATGTGTACTACTTCTCCGTCTTTAAATAAGGCGATACAAGGAGAAGATGGAGGGAAAGGAATCATAAATTCTCTTGCCTTTTCAACAGCTTCTTTGTCAACACCCGCAAAAACAGTTGTTATGTGGTTTGGTTTTTTTGCGTTTTTCACAGCAGCTTTAGCCCCTGGTCTAGCATTTCCTGCAGCACAACCACATACCGAGTTTACTACAACTAATACAGTCCCTTTTTCAGCTACTAGTAAGTTGTTTACTTCTTCAGCAGTACGTAATTCCGTAAAGCCTTCTTGCGTTAAATCCTGACGCATTGGCGCCACCATGTGTTCTGGATACATATTTCTTTGTTTTTGTGTTCTTTATAAAGATGCGAAATTACGAAACTACCTTAGCATACTAGCTAAAATAAACATGAATTTTATCAGATGCTATTCTATCAGATTATAACGATTTGTCAAATTCAATACGTACTTTTGTCCTCAAGAAAATTCAAGATGGAAAAAATTGGTCTCTTTTACGGTTCAGACACAGGGAATACTGAAAATATTGCCCTTAAAATACGTGATAAAATTAGTAAGGAAAATGTTTATATTATTGATATGTACGATGCTAGCATAGAAGATTTTGCTAAATACGATAAGATCATTATTGGGCTTTCTACATGGCACGACGGTCAGCTACAAAGCGACTGGGACACATTTTTTGAAGAGTTTAAGGAGGTAGATTTTACCGGTAAAAAAGTCGCTCTTTTTGGTTTAGGCGACCAGTATGTATATTGTGATTATTTTATTGATGGTGTTGGAATTATTGGAGAAGTAGTTCTAGCAAACGGAGGAACTATAGTAGGTAAATGGTCCACCGAAGGCTATGAACATACAGAGTCGAAAGCGGAATTAGAAGAAGGTACTTTTTTAGGTTTAGCTTTAGACGAAGACAACCAATTTGACCAAACTGACGATAGAGTTGATACTTGGGTAGAGCTTATTAAGAAAGAATTCCCGATATAACAGGTCAAATAAGTCGTGTTGTAAAAATTCGTTTAAAATACGTTTCGAGTTTTGAATTGGTAAAGAGTCTCCATTTATGATTTACCAAATAGGTATTAGGCCAATTAAATTAATATCTGATAGCGACTTCTGTCTCCTTTTTTAAAATTCTTAATCTTTCAGCCAGCTTTTATATTCCACGTAATTATCTGCAATACCTTTAATGAGCCTTGCACTTTGCTCTTCGTTAAGGTCTTTTACCTTTTTTGCAGGAACTCCTGCGTAAATACAGCCAGATTCAATTACGGTATTTTCTAAAACTACCGCGCCAGCTGCAACAATACTGTTTGATTGTACCACACAATTATCCATTACAATAGAACCCATCCCAATGAGAACATTGTCGTGAATTGTACAGCCGTGAACCATGGCATTATGACCTATAGAAACACTATTTCCAATTGTTGTTCCGTACTTTTTATAGGTACAATGAATAATTGCCCCATCTTGAATATTTACTTTATTACCAACTTTAATAAAGTGCACATCGCCTCGTACTACGGCGTTAAACCAGACTGAACAATCGTTTCCCATGGTAACATCGCCAATAATAGTTGCGTTTTCTACAATCGTACAATTGTCGCCCCAAACCGGACTTTTACCTTTTATTGATTTCACCAATGCCATATCTTTTCTTATTTGTAAATTTGTCCAAAATTAAGGAACATGAGCGAGAATAAAGTAGGAACTACAGTTTATGCTGAATCTACACCCAATCCAAAAGTAATGAAATTTGTAGCTAACAGAGCTATAATACAAGGAGACAGTGTAGAGTTTATGAATATCGATGAGGCGATGAACTCTCCATTAGCCATAAAACTATTCCATTTCCCCTTCGTAAAAGAGATTTTCATTGCTAAAAACTTCGTGTCTCTTACTAAGTATGAGATGATGGAGTGGGAAGATATCGTAATGGAACTGCGTGAATTTATTCGTGAATATCTTGCTGATGGAGGTGTTGTTGTAAACGAGTTCGAAGAAAATATTTCTAAAAATGAAGCCCCTTTAACTGAAAAACAAGTTATTGAAGTAGCGAAGCCTGAAGAGTTAGGAGAGATAGAAACTAGAATAGTTGACATTCTTGAAGAATTTGTTGCTCCAGCTGTAGAATCTGATGGTGGAAATATTAAATTTATTTCTTTTGTAGATGGAAAAGTTTCTGTCTTATTGCAAGGTGCTTGTAGTGGCTGCCCCTCATCTACCTTGACTTTAAAACAAGGAATAGAGACTATTTTAAAGAAAATGCTACCAACTTTAATTACTGAGGTCGTTGCTATAAATGGGTAACTATTAGGTTTACAACCATAATAGCCCTATATTTAGTTTTTGTTGTTTGAAAAAGTATCAAGCGTTTGTAGGTTTTTATTTAATGTTACTTCATTAAGTTTATCTATTTAGCAAAATAGCCTGTTTTATACAGGCTTTTTTTATTTCTATGAGAAACGAAGAATTCATCCAAAAGAGACTACTTAATGAAAGTAAAAAACTTCGTGAGGCAGGTTTTATTTTTCCAACTTTTCTTTTGGTTAGTCAAGGTATAGAAACTTTAGGCGCTTTTATCGACAAAAAACCAATCGCTGTAAAAGCACAATCTAAAAAAAGGTTCCACCTTGCTATTGAGCAATTATTTCCTCAGAAATACCAAGACTTAACCAAAAATGATTGGCTGTATAAACAACTGCGCTGTAACTTAAGTCATATGTGTAGTGGTGGTGGTTTTATAGTATTTAGTACCGATAATGAAAAGCTTGGCACTCATTTAGCACTCATTAATGGTAAGCGATTATTTTTGATGGAAGCACTCGTTAATGATTTTCAAAAAGCTTGTACTACTCTTATCGTACAACTAGAAAAGGGGGAATTAAAACAAAAGGCTATGGCACTGAGTTAAATCAGCTCTTATATAGCAAGCACATTCAGTAATTCAACGTATTTTTGCAAGCAAATTCATATACATGATTGTACATCCTTATTCTCGTCCACGAAGACTGCGTAAATCTGAAGCGATTCGTTCTTTAGTGCAAGAAAATCAAATTTCAGCCTGCGATTTTATTGTTCCTTTATTTTTTATGGATGGCGAAAACTGCAAGGAAGAGATTTCTTCTATGCCCGGCTATTTTCGTTTTACGCTCGACCTTTTATTGCAAGAGGTAAAAGAGTGTTACGAATTAGGCTTGCGTAGTGTTTTGTTGTTTGCTAAAGTTCCAGATGAGCTTAAAGACAATACAGGTACAGAATCTTTAAACCCCGATGGTTTAATGCAAAGAGCTATTAAGGCGATTAAAGAATTTCATCCTGAGATGTATGTTATGACTGATGTTGCACTAGACCCTTATTCGTCTAATGGACACGATGGTATAGTAGAAGATGGAGAAATTATAAACGATATAAGTGTAGAAATTCTTGGCGAAATGGCGCTTTCTCATGCTCAAGCTGGTGCCGATATGGTAGCACCTTCAGACATGATGGACGGTAGAATTGGTTTTATTCGTGAAGTACTAGAAGAAAATGAGTTCCCAAATGTGGGAATTATGGCCTATTCTGTAAAATACGCTTCTTGTTTTTACGGACCTTTTCGCGATGCTTTAGATTCTGCTCCCGGTTTTGGTGATAAAAAAACATACCAAATGGATCCAGCAAATGCTGAAGAAGGCTTAAGAGAATGTGCTTTAGATATTCAGGAAGGTGCCGATATTATTATGGTGAAACCAGGAATGCCTTATTTAGATATGGTGCGTATGGTAAGCGATAAATTTGAGGTTCCTGTGGCAGCTTACCAAGTGTCGGGAGAATATTCTATGATGCATGCCGCAGCTGAAAAAGGTTGGTTAAATTTAGAAGAAGCGATGTTAGAATCTATTATCGGATTTAAACGAGCAGGAGCTAGTTTAATAGCTAGTTATTTTGCTAAAGACATTGCCAAATTATTAAAAAAATAAATCAAATGAGGACTAGTAAAGACCTTTTCGAAAGAGCTCAATTATATATTCCAGGGGGTGTAAATTCCCCTGTAAGAGCCTTTAAATCTGTTGGTGGAACTCCTGTTTTCTTTAAAGAAGCAAAGGGCTCTATAATGGTAGATGTAGAAGGAAAAGAATACATAGATTATATAGGTTCTTGGGGACCAATGATTTTAGGTCACTGCCACCCGCCTGTTTTAGAGGCTTTAAAAAATGCAGCAGACAAATCTACTTCTTTCGGAGCTCCAACAGATTTAGAAACAGACATCGCAGAGTTAATATGTACTATGGTGCCTGCTGTAGATAAAGTAAGAATGGTAAATTCTGGTACCGAAGCTTGCATGAGTGCTATTCGTGTTGCTAGAGCTTATACCAGTAGAGAAAAGTTTATAAAATTTGAAGGTTGTTACCACGGTCATGCTGATGCCTTTTTGATAAAAGCAGGTTCGGGCGCTATTACCTTAGGAGTACCTAACTCTCCTGGAGTTACTTCAGGAACTGCTAAAGACACTCTTCTTGCTCGTTTTAACGATTTAGCGCAAGTAGAAGAAGTTTTGAATGTTAATAAGGATGAAGTTGCCGCTATAATTATAGAACCTGTTGCAGGTAATATGGGTTGTATTCCACCTCAAAAAGGGTTTTTAGAAGGCTTACGTAAACTCTGCGATGCACATGGAGCTGTCCTCATTTTTGATGAGGTTATGACTGGATTCCGTCTATCAACTGGTGGAGCTCATAAGCGTTTTAATATACAACCAGACATGGTTTGTATGGGTAAAATTATTGGCGGTGGAATGCCTGTAGGTGCTTTTGGTGGTAAAGAAGAAATCATGAATATGGTAGCTCCTTTAGGTCCCGTTTACCAAGCAGGTACACTTTCAGGTAATCCGCTAGCGATGTCTTGTGGTTATACGCTCTTAAAAGAGCTGAACGATAATCCAAGTATTTTTGCAGAGCTAGAGGAAAAAACTGAATATCTTGAACGTGGAATGCGTAAAGTGTTTGATAAATACAATTTAAAAGTGTGTATCAATCGTTTGGGCTCTATGATTAGTTTTCATTTTAATATTGATGAAGTTGCTAATTTTGATGATGCTTGTAATGCCGATGCCGATTACTTTAAAAACGTGTTCCAAGGAATGCTAAAGAGAGGGATTTATTTAGCTCCTTCTGCATTCGAAACCTTGTTTATTGCACGTACGCATACACAAGAATTATTAGATAAAACAATTCAAGCATTAGACGAATCTATACACGAAATTGAAGGGTGAGTTCATATCTTGAAATAGAAAAGTTAAGTCTGGAAATTATTTGTTCTGAGAAATCGGTAAACAATAAAATGCTTTTGTTGTGTAGTTTATTAGACAAGAAGTTGAGTCATTACAATTGGACGGGTTTTTATTTGGCAGATGTAGAAAACAAATTATTACACTTAGGTCCTTATATTGGTGAAGCAACCGACCATACGACCATCCCTTTTGGGAAAGGAATTTGCGGACAAGCGGCAGAAACAAATAAAACATTTTTGGTTGACGATGTAAATGCAGAAAGCAATTATATTTCGTGTAACATAAATGTAAAGTCCGAAATTGTTGTTCCTATTATAAAGGAAGGCGTTGTTTTAGGACAAATTGATATAGACTCTAATACGATTGCCGCTTTTAAGGAACAAGATCAGCTATTATTAGAAACTATTTGTAAAGCTTTAGCTCCCTATATTATATGAAAAAGGATTACGAATTTAGCGAAGGAGAGGTTTTGCTATTCAATAAACCGTTACATTGGACTAGTTTTCAGTTGGTAAATAAGGTACGTTGGTTGATTAAAAGAAAGCTTAAAGTAAAGAAAATAAAAGTTGGTCATGCTGGAACTTTAGATCCTTTAGCTACGGGGATGATGATTTTGTGTACAGGAAAAAAAACCAAAGAAATTGACCTTTATCAGGCAGCCGAAAAAGAGTACGTAGCAACTATTAAATTAGGTGCTACTACGCCAAGTTACGATGGCGAAACGGCAGAAAATTACTTTTTTGCTACTAAGCACATTAACGAGGAGCTGATAAAAAAAGCTTTACTCAACTTTTTAGGTGCTATAGAACAATTCCCACCAATATTTTCTGCTATAAAAGTAGGTGGAAAAAAGCTCTACGAAAGTGCTAGAAAAGGTGAGGAAGTAGAATTGAAACCAAGAAGTATTACAATTAAAGAAATAGAGCTACTCTCTATAAACTTGCCCTATGTGGAGTTTAGGGTAGCATGTAGTAAAGGAACCTACATCCGCTCCTTAGCTTTCGACTTAGGAAAGACACTTAATAGCGGTGCTTGGTTGTGTAAATTGGTCCGTACAAAAATTGGTGCCTACGATTTAAAAAACGCAATTGATATTCAAGAGTTTGAAGAAATGATGAAGTCGTCATAATACTTCACTACAATATTTAATTTCATATATTTGCAAGCCTTAAAAATAGACTTTCTATGATTACCAAAATGAAACTTTCTCACTTTGTCTATGAATTACCGGAAGAATTGCTGGCAAAAAGACCTGCAAAAAACCGTGATGAATCTAGACTAATGGTGGTACATCGTGATACAGGAAAAATTGAGCATAAAATGTTCAAAGACGTTTCTGATTACTTTGTCGATCAAGATGTTATGATTTTAAATAACACTAAGGTTTTCCCTGCTCGTATGTACGGTAACAAGGAAAAAACAGGTGCTAGAATCGAAGTGTTTTTATTGCGAGAATTAAACCAAGAAAACCGTCTTTGGGATGTATTGGTTGATCCTGCAAGAAAAATTCGTATCGGTAATAAATTGTACTTCGGAGAAGACGAATCTTTGGTTGCTGAAGTAATCGATAACACAACCTCTAGAGGAAGAACGTTACGATTTTTATACGACGGTCCTTACGAGGAGTTCAGAAAAAAACTGAACGAACTTGGAGAAACGCCACTTCCAAAATATATAGATAGATCTCCTGATGCTGAAGATGACGAACGTTATCAAACAGTGTATGCTAAAGAACAAGGTGCTGTTGCAGCTCCTACTGCCGGGATGCACTTTAGTAAGAATTTACTTAAGCGTTTAGAAATTAAAGGAGTCAACTTTGCTGAAGTAACACTTCATGTTGGTTTAGGTACTTTCCGACAAGTAGAAGTAGAGGATTTATCTAAGCACAAAATGGAATCTGAGCAAATTCTTGTAAAGCAAGATGCCTGCGATGTTGTAAACAAAGCACTCGAAGAAAAGAGACGTATTTGTGTTGTAGGTACTACTGCACTTAGAGCTATTGAAAGTTCTGTTTCTACCCACGATACTTTAAATCCGTTTGATGGCTGGACAAATAAATTTATTTTCCCTCCATACGATTTTAAAATACCGAACTGTATGATTACTAATCTTCATACACCAAAATCAACTTTAATGATGCACACTGCTGCATTCTGTGGTTTTGAGCTACTTAAAAAAGCTTATGCTGAAGCAATTAAAGAAAAGTACAACTTCTTTACGTATGGCGATGCAATGTTGATTTTATAAAAATCATTAAATTTTATTAAAAAGCTAAGAGATGTTTTCATCTTTTAGCTTTTTTTTGTTTTTACTATATTGCAGTTGATGTTTTCTTAGAAAAGAAAGTAAGATTTAGACTAAACAAAAAATGAACTATTACGCCATTATAGTAGCCGGAGGATCTGGACAAAGAATGAACAGCTCTACCCCTAAGCAATTCATCGAATTGAATGGGCGTCCTATTTTAATGCATACTATAGAGCGGTTTTATTCAGCTAAATCTTCTAATGAGCTTATTGTAGTATTACCAAAAACGCATCACCATACTTGGGAAACACTTTGTAATAAACACAATTTTAATATTCCTTATACTGTATGCGAAGGAGGGAATAGCCGCTTTCAGTCGGTTAAAAAGGGTCTAGCACTTTGTACCAAAGATTCTATTATTGCTGTACACGATGGCGTTAGACCTCTTATATCACCCGATTTTATTTTGAGTATTTACAAAGAGACAGAATCGAAAAAAGCCTTAATTCCTATTTGCCCCGTAGTAGAATCTATTCGTAAAGTAAAGGGCGATTCTAGCGAAGCCTTAGACCGTAGTAATTATTATACGGTACAAACGCCACAGTGTTTTACTTCCACCTTACTCCACAAAGCATATCATCAAAATGAGCAAGCTTTTTTTACCGATGATGCTTCGGTTGTAGAAAGTTTAGGCGAAAAAGTGCACCTTTTTACAGGTGAAGTTGACAATATTAAAATTACGAGTCCTAAAGATTTACTTTTAGCCGAGGCCTTGCTGAAATTATAATACTTGGTAATTTACAACCAAACTCTCTTTACCACATTCAATTAAATATGAGTAAAAGAGGCAATAGAGAAGGGCAAACATTGTTAGCTTACTTAGATCGAGTACAGTAGAAAGGAGTCTCATTAGCAACAAATCATCTAAAAATAATTAAAAGCCCCATAGAATAACTAAATTTTGACTAAGCACAAAGTATATATAAACCAATTGGTGCATATATTGTTGTTGGCATCAATAA
>ENA-ORXF01000468-ORXF01000468.1-marine-metagenome-genome-assembly--contig:-NODE-468-length-29745-cov-5.302750_pt1 | contig 29745 bp, 33 predicted proteins | sample MGYA00237864_ERZ511476 | MGnify/ENA primary metagenome ERZ511476 (study PRJEB26306, sample SAMN06343908) | marine metagenome | isolation source: coastal waters | place: Atlantic Ocean: West Antarctic...
TCTCGAATTCTCTTTCTTCTAAGAAGGAATCTCTGTAGAGAGTGTATTTATCATTTGATATTTCGCTAGCTATATCTTCTTTCGCAAGTAAATTTGCTCTGCTATCCACTGCATTGACGCCTACCATTATATTTCTAAATGATACATCGTCTAACCAAGCTAATGGGTTTATATACATTGATACTATTCTACCTGGTAGGTCTCTAACACTGCTTGACCCAAGAAGCGGAAGAACTAAATATGGTCCTGCTTTCATTCCTAGTGCACCAAAAGTCTGACCTAAATCTTCTGGAGCATGCTCTAAACCAGCATACGATGCCACATCGAATAAGCCTGCTATACCAACTGTTGAATTAATTGCTAATCTTCCGATGGATGTTGCGAATTGAACTGGTTTTCCTTGAAATAGGTTATTGATTGCGTTATCGATTTCACTTAAGTTAGAGAAAAAATTTGTTACTGAATTTTGAACAAGCTCAGGAGTCAACGCATCATAACCTTTTGCAAGAGGCTTGAATAACATCTTGTCGAATGTATCATTTACTGCAAAAACAGGCCTATTAACTGCTTGCCAAGGGTCGCTTGAGTTTGTCATAGCATTTCCAGAATATGTGGCACAACCGCTTATTATCAATGCTATAAGACTAATTATAATTATCCTTAAACTACTCATTTATTCTCCTTGCGTAACCTTTAAATTATTTAAATATACAATATGTGTATATGATATGCCTGGCACCGCGATATGTACAGTACTAGTTGTTACTATTATTTTTCAATCTTAGCGCGTTCAATGCTATAAAACCTTGAGCGTCTTTATGGTCATACTCACCATAATCTTCCTCAAATGTTGCAAGATTTGAGTTATATAAACTATTATTTTCCGACTTCCTTCCCTTGATTATTATATTACCTTTATATAGTGATAGCCTCACAAAACCACTTACAGTTTCTTGGGTTGCATCTATAAATTTTTGTAGATTTTTTCTTTCAGGGCTCCACCAAAAACCGTTATAAATCATATTTGCATATTTTGGCATTAATTCTGTTTTAAGATGGGCCACTTCTCTATCTAATGTGACTGACTCTATAGCTCTTCTCGCCTGCAGAATTATTGTGCCTCCTGGAGTTTCATAACAACCTCTAGACTTCATTCCCACATATCTATTCTCGACAATATCTAATCTACCAATGGCATTTTTTGCTCCTAAATTATTTAATTCCTCAAGGAGATTTGCTGGACTTAACTTGTTACCATTCAAAGCAATTGGGTCGCCTTTTAAAAACTCAATCTCTATCTCTTCCTCTTGGTCCGGAGCATTCTGAGGAGAAGTTGTCCATCTCCACATATCTTCAGGCGCAGAAGTCCACGGATCTTCCAAAGCTTTTCCCTCGTATGAAATATGAAGCAAATTTGCGTCCATAGAGTATGGAGGAGCGTTCTTTTTATCCATATCAACCGGAATATTATTTGAGGAAGCATAGGATAAAAGTTTATCTCTTGAGTTTAAATCCCATTCTCTCCAAGGAGCTATTATTTTTATACTGGGGTTTAATGCATATGCAGATAGTTCAAAACGAACCTGATCATTACCTTTGCCAGTTGCTCCATGAGCAATTGCATCGGCATTACATTCATTTGCGACTTCTATTAATTTTTTGGAGATTAGTGGTCGAGCTATGGCTGTCCCAAGAAGATATTGCTCCTCATAGAGCGCATTCGCTCTTAGCATTGGGAAAATAAAATCCCTTGTAAACTCTTCCTTAACATCATCAAGAAAGATTTGCTTAACCCCAAGTTCTTTTGCTCTCTTTTTAGCGGACTCAATCTCACCTTTTTGACCAAGGTCAGCCGTATAAGTTATCACTTCACACGCATAATTATCTTGTAGCCATTTAACTATGATAGAAGTATCTAGTCCGCCAGAGTAAGCAAGCACTACCTTTTTAATATTCTTCTCTTTCATTTTATGATTTTACTTCTTCTATCATCTTTTTTAACTCACCTTTTTCATGCATTTCCAGAGTAATATCGCATCCACCTATGAATTCTCCGTTGACATACACTTGAGGAAAAGTTGGCCAGTCAGCAAATTTTGGTAAGTTTTGAAAAATTTCAGGATCCATTAAAATATTCACGTATGCAAATTCTGCTCCGCATTGTTTAAGCGCTTCAACGGTTCTACTTGAAAAACCACACTGAGGCATCTGCGGAGTACCCTTCATATAAATAATAACTTTATTACTTTCTACTTGTTCTTTTATCCTTTCTAAAACTTCCATAATTTCTCCTAATTACATTGTTTTTAATCTATATTTTCTCTAAACCATAACTCTGTAGCTGCAGCATGCCATAGTTTATTACCATCTATAGCAGTTTTATATTCGTTAGGCTTTTCTAGCAACTTATTAATATAATCTCTGTTATAGAGATTTCTATTATAGCATTGTCTGGAGTTAAGAATATCATAAACGAAATCATAATATTCACCTCTAATGTACTTTAAAGCTGGCATTGGAAAATACCCTTTTTTTCTATCAATTACGTCTTTGGGTAAAATATCATCTGATATAGCCTTTAAAATATTTTTTCCGTTTCTTTTTAAGTGAATATTTGGATCAATCCTAGTAGAGGCTTCTATCAGCCGATGGTCTAAAAAAGGAACTCGGGCTTCCAAGCCCCATGCCATAGTCATGTTATCAACTCTCTTTACGGGATCATCGACCACAAGAGTTGTTATGTCAAAATTTAACACGCTACCTAATAAAGTTTTAGAGTTAGCGGACTTTAACTTATTTTCTATCATCACAGATGTATGATCATTATCAAATTTGATATTTAAAAATTCTTTTACCTCTTCATGACTTCTATCTACATAATGTTTACAAAAATTTCTATGGTCATTTGACTCTAGATTAATATTTTTATACCAAAAATATCCAGCAAACCCTTCGTCGGCTCCTTGACCTGACAAGACAACCTTAACTTCTTTACTAACTAGTTCTGATAACATGTAGAAAGCAATTGCATCCTGAGCAACCATAGGCTCAGACATTGCTTTAAAAGCCTCCGGCAATCTGGAAAGAACAGATCTATTATCGATAATAATTTTCTCATGTTTTGTTTGAAACTTTTCAGCTATTTGATCAGAATAAAAAAATTCGCTTCCTTTTTCATCAGCATCATCTTCAAATCCAATGCTGTAAGTTTTCAAATTTGGAAAATGCTCGTTTGCTAAAGCAACTATTAAACTTGAATCTAAGCCTCCAGAAAGTAAAACTCCTACGTCTATATCAGATGCCAATATTCTTTTCTCAACAGCATTAATCAATAAGCTTTTTATTTCTTCTTTAGCTTCATTTTCATCAGTTATAAGCTCAGATTGACTAGAGCTATCTAGCTTCCAATAAGCCTTTGTTGAAATTTTTTGATCTGAGCTAACGACCAAATAATGCCCTGGGGGAACTTTTTTTATATTTTTAAATATTGTTTTAGGTGCTGGAACAACTGAATGTAATGAGAAATGCATATGCAATGACTGATTATCTAATTCTAAGTTAATATCTTTTTTTGCAATAATTGATTGCAAGTTAGAACCAAACCGAAAAAATTTTTTATTATTAGAAAAGTATAGTGGCTTAACTCCAAACCTATCTCTAGCTAAAAATAGCTTTCTACTTCTGCTGTCCCAGATGGCTAGTGCGAAATCACCTTCAAATTTTTTTAAACAGTCATAACCCCACTCTTGGTAAGATTTCAAAACTACTTCCGTATCTCCTGATGTTTTAAAGAAATAACCTTTCTTCACAAGGTCTTGCCTTAGTTCCTTATAGTTATATATACATCCATTATAAACCATAGTTAATTGAGCATCTTTATCCTCAAAAGGCTGATTAGATGATGCTGATAAATCTATTATAGATAACCTTGAATGACCTAATGAAATACATCTATCTATAAAAGATCCAGAATAATCTGGGCCCCTCGTTTTTATTTGATCCAGGAGTAACTCAATATTATGATTATTGTAGTTTTTATTAAAAATATATTCGCCAACTATTCCACACATTGTATAATTATATACAATATTATTTAAAAAGACTTAGATGAAATCAGAATTATTAAAAAATAAAATTATATCTTGGGGAAAAGACCTTGGTTTTGATGGTGTCGGTTTTACAGATATAGATTTAAAAGAAGACGAGACTCATTTGATGAATTGGTTAAAAAATAAGTTCCATGGTGAAATGCACTATATGGAAAAACATGGCACAAAAAGGTCGCGTCCTGAGATATTAATGCCTGGCACAATAAAGGTAATATCATTTAGGATGAATTATTTATCTGAGAATACGTATGATTCAAAAAAAGTTCTAGAAGATAATAATTTAGCCTATATATCAAGATACGCTTTGGGAAAAGATTATCACTCTGAAATGAGAGATCGTCTTCACAAAATAGCTAAAAAGATTAATGGTGAAGTAGATGATTTTAAATACAGAGCATTTGTAGATTCTGCGCCAGTTTTAGAAAAAGCAATTGGGCAAAAAGCTGGACTTGGGTGGATTGGTAAGAATACACTATTAATTAATAAAAATAGTGGCTCTTATTTTTTTCTTGGAGAAATATATACCAATATAGATTTTGAAATTGATAAAAAAGCTAAAAGCTATTGTGGTGATTGCAATGAGTGTATTAAATTATGTCCTACAGGAGCCATAATCTCACCTCATGTACTCGACGCAAAAAAGTGTATTGCTTACCTGACTATTGAATTAAAAGAAACTATACCAATAGAATATAGAGATAGTATCGGCAACAGAGTTTTTGGTTGTGATGATTGCCAGCTGGTATGTCCATGGAATAGATTTAGTACAGAAACTAGAATTGAAGAATTTAGTCATAACAACAAGCTAGACTCGCCAACATTAATCAGTTTATTTAGTTGGAGCGAAAAAGAATTTAAGGAGAATACAAAAAACACACCTATTAATAGAATATCTTATTTTCAATGGCTCAGAAATATATCTATTGGGTTAGGTAACTCAGAAAAAACAATTAAAACTCTTAACGCTTTACAAGAAAAAAAGAAATATTTAAGTAATTCAATTCTAATTGAGCATATTAATTGGGCCATAAATAAACAAAAAAATTAATTTAAATATTTATTGAGTAACATGTTATTAGTTTTTTTATTGTTCTCTTTAATATCTTTAATATCATTATAAATATCATTTGCTTTTATTTTTCCTATTTCAACTGCCCACTGGTCAAAAGAATTGATGTTTGATAGGAGTCCTAAAACATAAGTTTTATGCTCATAATAAGATAGTAGCTCGCCTATTGCTTCAGGAGACATACTTTTTAGAAGAAAAGCATTTGTTGGCTTTCTCCCAGGCAAGCTTAGATTTTTTATAACTAATTTTTTATCTAACCCAAGATTAGAAAATTTCTCTTCATATAGTTTTTTAGATTCTTTCACTGAAAAGCCCTTATTTAAAATTTCAATATGACTTAAGTAATTAGAGAATAACTTGTCATGATTATCTTGGTTTCCAGAATCAGATTTGGAAGAAATAATAAAATCTGAAGGTATAAATGTATTTCCTTGGTGAAGAAGCTGATAAAAAGAATGCTGAGAACAGCTGCCAGTTGCTCCCCATACAATATTACCACTCACATGAGAAAAAGATTTTCCATTTTGGTCTATAGACTTACCATTGCTCTCCATCTCTAATTGCTGCAAGTGCTCTTTTAAAAATCTCAACCTATAATTGTAAGGGGATATGTGATGACTTTGCGCATTAAAAAATCTCGTATAATAAAAGCTTAATAGAGCCATTATCATAGGAATATTATTTTTAGGCTTATTATTTAAAAAATGCTTATCTCCAGCATTGGCACCTTTTAAAAACCTAGAAAAATTTTTATACCCAATAACTATAATTAATCCAATACTTACTCCGGTCCAGATTGAATACCTACCACCTATCCAATCCCATAATTTTATTATACTTCCCTCTGTAATCCCAAATTTCAAAGCAGCAGATTGATTTTCAGTAACAGCAAGAAAATTTTCCATTATATTTTGACCTCTATGTTTTTTATTAAGCCAGATTTTAACTTTTTTAGCGTTTTCGAGGGTTTCTACTGTACTAAAACTTTTAGAGACCAGAACAAATAAAGTAGTTTCTGGATCTAGCTTCTGCAAAACATCCTTGCATTCTGAAGAATCTAAGTTTGAGATAAAATGCAAATTAATATTATTTGTTGCGAAGTTCTTAAGTGCGGCATAAAGCATTTTTATACCAAAGTATGAGCCTCCCGTACCTATGGAAACAACATCAGTAAATTTCTTATTACTAAAAGATTTTCTTCTTCCAGAATTGATATCTTCAGATATTTTTTTTAATACTTCTTTGTGACTTAAAATATCATTTTTGATATTGCTATCTAGTGCAAAAGTTGTATTTCGCATAGCTGGATGCAAGACTTTTCTTTGCTCGGATATATTAACTAAATTACCAGAGCATAATTTTTCAAAATTATTTTTTACATCTATAGTTTCTACCAACTTTAGTAAGTTACCTAGCGATTTATTATTAATAATATTTCTAGAAAAATCAAAAAATATGTTTTCTGTATCTATGAAAAAATTATTATCATTTTTTGTGATATTACTTTTAGATTTTTTAATTTGTTTTTTGAACTTAACAGAATCTTTTTTGATTTCCTGAAGCTGTGATAAGAAAATTTTATTCATTTTGCTATAACGTAATATTAAACAAGTTGCATTGCTATGCTTGCTGTTCTTTTTAGCACTTTATTATTGCTGTCAAGATATACTAATATAGGCTGATGTTTTTTTATCTGATCTTGGGGAACGTCTATATACGAACAAATGACTAATTTGTCGCCAGGATTTGCTTTATGTGCTGCCGCACCATTTACAGATATTATCCCGCTACCAGGTTGAGCTAGGATTGTGTATGTTGAAAACCTTTCGCCATTTGTAACATTATATATCTCAATTTTTTCGTACTCATGTATTGATGCTTGCGCAAGAATATCACTATCTATGGCGCATGAGCCGTCATAGTCTAATTCAGAATGAGTAACGCGTGCTGCGTGTAATTTTGATTTTAAAAATGTTAGATTCATTAAATACCTATTTAATATTGTGAGAAGATTTTATAATCATATTATCTATTAATCTAACTCCACCTATATGCCCTGCTACAAGTGCTATTAAATCATTATCATAAGAATGCTGCAATGTTTTTACATCTCTAATCGTAAAATATTCTATATTTACATGGGAATTAATAAATAATTTGTTAACATTATCAATTATTTGGTCTATAGGTATATTATTCTCAAACATTATTTTTGCAGATAACAGGGCATGGTAAATATCGCAAGCGAATTTCTTATCATGATCAAGTAAAAGATTATTTCTAGAACTTAAAGCTAGACCATTTTTATTTCTAACTGTAGGAGAGGTTATTACGTCGATATTATAGTTGTAAATACTTATTAATTCTTTAATCGCCACAACTTGCTGGTAATCTTTTTCACCTAATATAATATTTTTTGGTTTAATAATTTGTAAGAATCTGTGCACAATATCTATAACAGCGAGAAAATGGCCTGGCCTATATTTTCCGCACATTTCAGTTGTTATTTTTTTTGGTTCTAAATTTACATCAAATGGTTTTGAAAAATTTTCTATATCCTGCTTATCAGGTATTAATAAATAATTTACTTTTGTTTTTTCAAGCTTTTTAATGTCCTCTTCTATTGTCTTAGGGTAATTTTCAAAATCTGTAGCTTCAGTGAATTGCTTTTCATTAATATAAATACTTACACAGGATCTTTCAAAATTTTTTTTAGCTTCTGCAATTAATGATAAATGACCATCATGCAGATTTCCCATAGTCGGAATAAACGAATCTATTTTTATTTCAGAATCAATGAATTTTTTAATTGAATAAAAGATTTTCATAGACTATTTAGTATTTTATTTTTTTAACATAATTAGAAAAATTTTTTATTGCGTTACTAACGCTATCAGCATCCTTTAGATAATTTTTTGAAAATTTTGGTGGGTTATTTGATATTCCTAAAATATCATAAAGAACTTGTACTTGCCCATTACAACTTTCGCCAGAACCGATGCCAATAACAGGGATATTAATAGAATCTGTAATTTCTTTTGTTACTTCTGAGTGCACACACTCTAGTAGGACTATATCTACTCCTAATCCTTCTAGATCCTTAGCCTGCCTGATTAATTTATCTCGTTCTTCTGCCTCTCTGCCATATATCCTCAGATCTTTTTTTTCAAAAGCTATTTGTGGAAGTAGCCCTATATGCCCGCACACAGGTATATTTTCTTCTACTAATTTCTTTATAATAGATTGATGCTTATCTTGGTACTCTAATTTTATAATATCCACATTATTATCTAATAATTTTCTTGAGTTTAAATAAGCTATATCAGAATCTTCGTAAGAATTTATTGGCATGTCCGCCATCATTATAAAATTTTGTTTAGTTTTTGCTACGCACGAACTATGGTATATCATTTCATCTATTGTTACATTATGTGTAGTAGTATCTCCCTTAATCACCATCCCCAATGAATCTCCAACTAAAACTATGTCAATTCTGAGATCATTTAAAATTTTACCAAATGATGCGTCATAGCAAGTAATACAAACTATTTGATTCTTATCACGTAAATAGCTTTTAAGTTTTTTTTTAATACTATTCATTTATGATGCTAGCTAATGGGTTAAAATAATGCCTGCCTTTTTCTATTGAGTAAATCTTATCTAATAAATTCTTATAGTCATTTTCGTTATTAACAAAATCAATGTCTCCCGCATTAATAATTAGCAATGGCGACGCATCATATGTGTTAAAAAATTTCAAATACATTGCATTCAGTCTTTCTAGATATTCTGCATCAATATATTTCTCGAAATTCCTGCCTCTTTTTTTTATTCTTTTAATGAGAGTATCTATAGGAGCTTGTAAATATATTATAAGATCTGGCTTAGGTATATCTACTGCCATATAAGAATATAGCTGATCATATAAATCATACTCTTCGTTATTAAGAGTTACTTGAGCGAATAACCTATCTTTTTGTAACATGAAATCTGAGACCCTCGCATTTGAAAAAATATCTTGTTGCTTAAACGCCTGAACTTGTCGTGTTCTAGTTAACAAGAAATATAATTGGGTCTGAAGTGATACCTCTCTTGGATTTTTATAAAACTTAGATAAAAATGGATTATCGTCAACATTTTCTAGCACAAGATCTGCGTCCCATTCAAGCGCAAGCTTATTTGATAAGCTGGTTTTCCCAACCCCGATTGGCCCTTCAATAATTATGTATTTGGATGTTAAGTCTTTCATTTTTTATTAATTTTTTTAATATCTTTATATAAGCATTCTCTTATTAAGTCTTTTGCGTACCCTTGTGTTGGTATATAAATATCAGGGTTAATGTCCATTAAAGGTAATAAAACAAATGCTCGTTCGTATGCATTTATATGTGGGATTGATAAGACGTCAGATTTATAAGGTATATCCCCATACATAATAACATCTAAATCAATAACTCTTTCTGACCATCTTGCGGCACCTTTCTTTCTCCCCATAGAAGACTCTATGCCCTTTACCAATAATAATATATCTTCTGGGGATTCACCACATTTAAACATTACTACAGCATTTATATAATTATTTTGGTCGCTTGGCCCCATAGGAGGGCTTTCATAAAAATAAGATTCTCTCATGGTATTGAGTTTATCTAGTTCTGATAATTTTTTTATAGCTAATGATACCTGGGCCACTGGATTATCTAAATTACTACCAATTCCAATATATAGCTGTCTTAAATTATTTATTTTTACTTCGGCCATAACGTTTTTTACTCTTAACATTTTTTTGAATGTCGTACCATTTATCCGCATAATTTTTCAAGTCTGGGTCCATTAAAGACCTAATATAAAAAAAATCATACGCTGCTCTAAATTTATTAAGGCCCGTCAAGTATTCAACATTTCTCTTACTTAGATTTAAAAAACTACTTTGCAATGACCAGATAGTAAATATTGTTGACTGAAAGAAATCAGGTATCGCGATATACTTCGCCTGCGACTCAATAACAAGTCGAAAAATTTCATCTATTTCTAATGATTGTTTCTTCTGGCTATTATTTTCTAATATTTCTTGAAAATAAGGCCATAAAAAAACTGCATATATAAAAGAAGGATTTACATGCATTCCTTTATTAATTCTAATGTCTGTATTACGCAACGATGCATTAAAAAACTCGTCATAAAATTTATGCTTATGGAGAATTTTTTCTGTAAATGGGAATAGATATTTAAATAAATTATATTCTTTGAGTTTTTGGTAGCCGATAACAGCTTGACCTGAATGCATAATTTTTAAAATTTCGTCAAATAATCTGAAGGGTGATACATTATTTATCATGTGTGACATTTTGTTGATTGAGTCTCTACAATCATCCGTTAACTGTAATTGCAGCTTTGACTCGAACTTTACTGCTCTTAGCATTCTTACTGGGTCTTCTTGGTAGCTAACTGATGGTTTTTTTATCAATCTCAGCTTTTTATTTTCTATATCACTTATCCCATTAACATAATCATAAAGCACTTCGTTATCTAGATTTAAATATAATGAATTTACGGTAAAATCTCTTCTAAAAGCATCTTGTGAGATTGTTCCAAAAACATTGTCTCTTTGAATCATCCCATTCAGCTTTTTGAATTTTTTCTCATTATTTTTTTTCTGAGAATCAGATCTAAAAGTTGTAACTTCAAAATATTTCCTATCAGCTGTATAAACATGAACGATTTTAAATCGCCTACCAATCATTCTTGCGTTATCAAATAACTTACATATATCTTGTGGGCTAGCATCTGTAGCAATATCAAAATCTTTTGGTGTTTTTTCAAGCAATATATCTCTTATACAGCCTCCAACTAGAAAGGCCTGAAAACCATTGCTGATTAATTTATCGGATATTGTTAGCACATCAGGATCAATATCTTCCTTGTAGATTCCGTGCTCTTCTTTTGAATATTGCTCTAGGTTTTTCTTCATAGGCTCTTTGGATTATAAATATGCATAATATATGAAATAACACCACATATCAGTTTTAGATTTTACTTACTAGGCATTTTTGATAACTGCTTGCCTCAGAGTGCTAAAATTAATCTTTCTAATTATATTTTAGTGTTAATGCACTCCTTTCTTCTCAAGCTCTAATAAATTTTTCTTCACCACTATCATATTTCCATGATTCTTAATGTCCCCACCAGAAAATCCACCTATATTATTTTTTCCAATAACTCTATGGCATGGAATCAATAATTGTATAGGATTTTCTCTGCAGGCATTTCCGACTGGCCTGGGGTGAGTATTTATTTTATGAGCAATATCTGAATAAGTTTTCTTGTCACCAAAATAGATCCTTGAAACCTCTTTTAAAACTCTCTTTTGATAATTGGTGCCCGACAGAATATAAGGAACAGTAAATTTAGTTAGCTTTCTTTTAAAATACAAGTCTAGTTGATCCCTGACTTTTTTTAAAAATATATCTTTTGGCCTTATTTCAATTAAATTTAGATCAAATTTTATTTTAATAATATGCTCATTTGATGAATTGACTCCGATAGGTCCGATTGGACTTATAAAAACCATCTCATATTTTTCTAACATAGGAGATTATTTTCTAGGTGCCAGCTTTTCTTTAATTCTAGCTGCTTTGCCTGACAACTCACGTAAGTAATAAAGTTTTGCACGCCTAACTCTGCCTTTTCTTTTTAACTCAATACTTGCTATAAGTGGGCTGTGTGTTTGAAAAACTCTTTCAACACCTTCGCCATGTGATATTTTTCTAACTGTAAAAGATGAATTTACTCCACGATTTTTAATTGCAATCACTACACCTTCGAAAGCTTGAAGTCTTTCTCTTTCGCCTTCTTTTACCCTTACTTGAACAATAATATCGTCCCCCGGAGAGAACTCAGGTATTGTTTTTAATTGTTCTTTATTAATTTTATCTATTATATTCATATTCAGTCTCGATTCAGAAGTGAGATGATATCTTCTGTTGGGGTTTTATGAAAGCTTTTTTTTAATTAAATCGCTTCTTTTATTATTTGTGGTCAGTATAGCTTGTTTTTCTCTCCACTTCCTTATTTCTTCATGATTTCCACTTAGCAGAACTTCTGGGACACTTATACTTTCCACAACTTCAGGCCTCGTATAATGAGGGTATTCCAGATAACCGTTAGAAAAAGACTCGTCCTTATTTGAATCTTCATGCCCTAGGACACCAGGAATCATTCTGGCTATGGCGTCTATTAGCACACACGCTGCAACTTCCCCACCACTTAAAATATAATCACCTATTGACCATTCCTCATCAACCTCTATGTCTATAAACCTCTGGTCCACTCCCTCGTATCTTCCAGCTATTATAATTAAATTATCATTATTGGCAGTATTTGTAATGATTTCTTGATCAATTTTCTTTCCTTTAGGGGATAAATATATACATTTAGAATTCTTGTATTTAGACTTTGCATGCCTAGTCGCTTTTATCAATGGCTGCGCTTGGAGTACCATACCTGCTCCTCCGCCATATGGCTTGTCATCAACATAACCGTTTTTATCTGAAAAGTCTCTTAAGTTAATAGTTTCGATGTTTATTAAAGATTTGTCCTGACCTCTTTTTAACACGCCATAGTTTATAAAATTATCTATTATCTCGGGAATCACGGATATCACACAAATATGTCTTATCTCATTACTCATAATATATTCTATCTATAATAATTTTCTTTTCACCTATAATGATTTTTTTAACTGATCCCCCAAAAATATAAGGAATTAATATTTCTTGGCCCTCAGTTCCCTTTATAACTAAAACATCATTTGATCCAGTTTCTATTATATCGTTAATAACGCCAATTTTTTCGTCGTTGTCTAAATGAACATTTAAACCTATCAAATCATTCCAATAATATTCATTATTGCCTAATACGCCTATTTGACCTCTGTCAATATACAGGTTTTTTCCAATATACTCATCCGAGTGCTCTCGTAAGCTGAAATTTTTAAATTTAATTTTAATAGATTTAGTAACCTGGATATCTTCAACATCAAGATGTATATAAGTGTCATTTTTTTTGACAAAAAAATGCTTATAATTTGAGAATTTTTTCTTAGATTCCGAATATGAATATATTTTAAGCCACCCATTTAAACCTTGGTGAGCTTGAATTTTTGCAATGAGAATTTTTTCAGTATCGAGCAATTTTAAATTTAGTCTTGCTTTAAAAGCTTAGCAACTCTATCTGATTTTTGTGCGCCAACTGATAACCAATAATCTAATCTCTCGTTGTTTACACGAAGCTTAATTTCTTGTCCAGTTGCCATTGGGTTAAAAAATCCTAATCTCTCAATATATCCGCTACCTCTTCTTTTTCTAGAATCAGTTGCAACTAAATGATAGAAAGGTTTTTTCTTAGCACCACCTCTTGATAATCTTATTTTTACCATATTCTTACTTTCGCTTTTTTGCTTAATAATTTTAAGAATGGCTATTCTACTTGAAAACGTACTAATAAGTAAAGATTATACTTGGTCAAAGTGTATAATAATTCAAAATGCCGCTGTGGTGGAATTGGTAGACACGCGAGATTCAAAATCTCGTTCCTGCAAGGGAGTAACGGTTCAAGTCCGTTCAGCGGTACCATTAAATGACTATATTTGCCCTGATGGCACAACTGGATAGCGCGTCCCCCTCCTAAGGGGAAGGTTGCAGGTTCGACCCCTGCTCAGGGCACCATATATTACTTAGCAATTATCAATTACGAAAAATTTCTTAAATGAACGCTTAATAGTCCAAACTGATTTAATGCCTTTCTTAAAAAGCACTATATCTCCTACCTCTAGATCGTAAGTTTCTGTGTCAGTAGTAACTAATAAACTTCCTTCTATTACATGGATATACTCATCACCTGGAAACTCATAATCAAACGTCATAGGTTCGCAGCGCCATAGCCCGGAGTATGTTGGTTGATCACTCGAATTAGTTGTACTTAACCAATGAACTTCTCCAGCCTGTTTATCGCCCACCATAAATGGCTCGTAATTTTCCGCACCCACTACTGTTTTTAAAAAACCTGTTTTATTTATCACCTAATTCTCCTTTTTATTATTGTTTATTATTATGGTGAAAGCCTATTTATTTTCCATCCCGCACCTTCTTTTCGAAATTTTAATCTATCATGAATTCTCCCTTCATGTCCTTGCCAAAACTCTATTGTTTCAGGGATAATCACAAATCCTCCCCAATGCTCAGGCCTAGGTATCTTCTTATCCTTATATTTTTCTTCTAATATAGTAAGTTTATTGGTGATGACCTCGTAACTTTCTATAGTTTGACTTTGATTAGATGCATGTGCTCCTAATTGACTCAGTCTTGATCTTGAATCGTAGTATTTATCTGATATTACTGGATCTACTTTTTGAATCTTTCCTTCTACCCTCACCTGTCTCTCCAATGCATCCCAAAAAAAGTTTAATGCCACATTTGGATTATCAAGAATCTCTTTAGATTTCCTACTTGTATAATTTGTGTAAAATACAAAACCATTCTCATCATATGATTTCAAAAGAACCATTCTAGATGAAGGCATTCCATCTTTAGATGCTGAAGCCACATTCATTGCATTAGAATCTTTTAAGCCAATTTTCTTAGCATCTTCAAACCAAATATCAAATTGGGCAAAGGGATTCTTATTTATATTTTTTTCTGTTAAATACATACTAGCTACCTTGAAAAATTCCGTCTATAATCGCTTTTTATTAATGATATACCAATTAGGGGATGAGATGACAGATAATTTGATCAAAAAAAATGATGAAGAGGGTTACATTGTTGCCTGGAAACATAAACAAAACCATAATGAGCTAGGAAAATTTGATAAAGAAATGACCTATGGTGAAGCTTACAAAGAATGTGAAAAACTAATTGAAGAGAATCAGGATAATACCTACTGGCCAGAAAAATCTGTAGATAGTAAAGACGGCTTTAGATTCCCATAAATTAGTCTAAAAATTTTACCCCAGTACCTTGAATACCGCAATATCCTAGAGGATTTTTTTCTAGGTACTGCTGATGATAATCTTCCGCATAATAGAAAGTTTTATTCAAGCTGATTTCCGTAGTTATAACCTCTTTTATATTATTATGCTCAAGATTTCTTTGATATGTAATTTGTGAATTACGAGCAATTTCATACAAATCATTATTTTTGACATAAATACACGACCTATACTGGGTACCCACATCGTTCCCTTGTCGCATGCCCTGAGTAGGGTCATGGTTTTCCCAAAATACTTTTAACAGATCTTCAAAGGTAGAAGAATTATTTTTATAAACAACCCTAACTAGTTCGGCATGACCTGATTGACCTGAGCATAAATCATGATAAGTAGGATTTTTTGTTAATCCTCCTCCATAACCAACTGAGGTTACATAGACGTAAGGCAGCTTCCAAAAAATTCTTTCTGCTCCCCAAAAACACCCTAATCCTAAAAAAATTTCTGTGAAATCATTAGGGCTTAAATCCTTAATCTTATTTTTATTTACATAATGAAACTCATTTACCTGAATCTCATTATCTCTATCCGGGATTGCATTTAATTTTGTGATACTCGTCATATAATTATATTTGATTGTTATAAAAAACAAAGGCCGCAAAAGCGACCTTAAGAGCTCAACATATATATTATTATTATTATTATTCTTTAGTTAGGACCATATGCAAACGGAGATGCTAAACCAACTTTTCCTGATTGAGAGAAGTTTTTACCATTTCCTGTATATGTGTTCTTAACAGATTTGAATATTTGAATGTCAAATGGAGGAGCTACTGCCAATGGCATATTACTAACTGTAACAGCACCACCGTCCGCACCTTCTACTGCCAACATCTCATTACTTCCTACGTCTCCAATAGTAAGTAGTTTTCTCTTGCTAGTGTCTTCAATAGTAATAGCAGCTTTTTCAGCACTAATCACTTCTCCAACTAAACTAGCAATAACTGCTAAATGCCCACCATGGTTTCCGCTCCAAAGCTCGCATATTGCATTGAATTGTTCATCAGAAGCGCCATCATCAACATACAAAGCTAACGACCAACCACCGTCAGTTAAATTTCCTGTCTCACCTTTACAAGGTGCGTGTAACCACGCAGCAACTTTTCTTCCACTTAGATCAACACCGTCTAAGTTACCTTCATCTATAGACCAACCAACTTGCGCCTCACAAAAACCATCTGTTGGTGGCTCTAAAAATATACATGGGCAAACTAAATCACAATTACATGACTCAAAATAATTACCCTTAACGCTCCAATTATCTGACATCTCTATATCCCCTTTTATTTAAATTTAAATACACTAAACTAATGAAGCAACTATTAATTTTAATAAAACTAAAGCTACTTCTGAAATTTTTATAAAATTTTCTTCTTCCAAACATTCTGACTCTCCTTGCTATATATGTCAACTTTATAAATAAATTAATAAAAAACAATACCTTATGTCTTTTTATAAAATATATAACGTCTAATAAAGCGCATGGAGCAAACAATAATTTCTATTATTTTTTTTTAAAATAGGCGATTTATAAAAAAAATAATTTCTTTTTAATTATTTATGTAAGATATGGTACTTATATATAAAATTTAGAGGTGTCTTAATGTCAAGCCAAGCTCAATTAAGTAAAATTCAAAAAAATATTGTAATCGTTGGAATTCTCTCTATCTCAATTGTGAGTTGGTATTTTTTATTTATCATGGACTCAAATATGTCGTCTATGAATATGGATATACCGAAAGTAGAAATGAATATGGATTCAAAAACAGAAATGAATATGGATTCAAAAACAGAAATGAATATGGATTCAAAAACAGAAATGAATATGGATTCAGATAATACATCATGGCTACCGAATACATATTGGATGCCCCCAATGGATAATAACTGGGGCTCCAACGATTTCTATCAGCTAATCATGATGTGGATCATTATGATGATTGCCATGATGAGCCCAAGCATCATTCCAGCTGTACTTATGTTCGCCACTGTAAACCAAACTAAGAAGAAAAAGAATTTACACTACACTCCTACATATATTTTTTACTTTGGATACTTAATTGCATGGATACTATTTTCTATTGGAATTTCTATAATTCAATATCCTCTTCATCAAGTAAGCTTAATCAATCCGATGATGTCATCAATTAATAATTATTTATCCGGAATTGTTTTAGTAATAGCTGGAATATATCAACTAACCCCTTATAAAAATGCATGCTTAGATAAGTGTCGCTCCCCATTGTCATTAGTGATGACTAATTGGCGAGATGGCAATCTTGGGGCTTTAAGAATGGGTCTTGGGCATGGGTTTTACTGTGTCTTTTGTTGCTGGTTCTTAATGGCAATTCTTTTAGTAGCCGGCGTTATGAATTTATATTTTGTAGTGGCTCTTACTATTTTTGTTTTGCTAGAAAAACTTATATTAACACCTGAGTCATTTGAAAAAACTTTTCAAAAATTAATTACTAGAATTCCTGGCGTAATTTTAATCATAGTCGGTATATATTATATAGCATATTAAGATATTTTACGGTAGTTTACGGTAGTTTACGGTAGTTAACGGTAGTTAACGGTATTTTACGGTAGTTAAATAAATAATAAATATGTAGAGAATATTAACTTCTTGCAATAAGAACAAATATTAGTTTATTATAAATAAACGTATAAAAAATTTCTTTATACAGCCATAAAGCATGGGGAAAAAGCTTACCTTGAGTTACTTTAAAAGGAGGCAGTATGTATACACTTGCAAAAATAATGGCGTCACATCCAAATAGAAAAATAAATGGTCAATACAGAAGATTTTACTATCGCGGAGCAATGGCTCATAAACTGTAGTAAAAATACTTAATAACCCAATAATAAGAAGAGTTCGTCTTTTATAGATGAGCTCAATTAGGTTAAATGGTTATAAAAACCCCTTATTCTTTCCTTTAAATATATTTCAGATAGGTAGAATGGGAGCATGTCACGATATTTTAATCCTAATTTTTCAGCCGCCAATCTATCTTTGGATTTATTATTAGCCGTGACTTCTTTGGCCTCTAAAACTTGAGGATCTTTTTCCTGAATCTCTTTTTTAAGAACACCACCTAATAAAAAAATAACTCTGCTTGCATGTCTATTGCCAAGTAAAAATTCATCAATATCTTTAGAAATATCTTTTGAGGTGTGATTTCCTAAACTATCAAAATTTAATTTTCCTTCTTTTTTAGCAACAAGCTCATTGTCCATTAACTCAAATAATTTTTTTTCGAATTCACTAAATTCATTGGGGCAAATATAATCCTCAAAACATAATTTTACTATCATTTGATCTGGCGAAGAACTATAGGGTTTTTTATTTGTTATCAGCTCTGATAGAGCGACAGTTTTGAAAAAATAACCAATCATATATGGGTCAGTCCACATATTTTCTGGTAATTTTTTTTCTGGCGTCCACCCTTCTAAAGACTGAAATATAGATGACAGAGAGTCGTAAATTTTTTTTGCCTTTGAAACTTTTGATAATCCAAACATATGACAATTATATTGTCTGTCAATGATATTGCAAATATTTTGTCGGTAGAATTTAGAAGCTAGATTGGGATAAAAATCCTGGTGGCTATGGGTGGAATTGAACCACCGACCTCAGCGTTATGAGTGCTGCGCTCTAACCAGCTGAGCTACATAGCCAATTTGAAAATGGTATTATACTTAAACGTTGTACCTAAATACAACAATATCTCCTTCTACCACTTGATATTCTTTTCCCTCTAATCTCATTTTACCTTCATTTTTAGCATTTATCGCTCCTTTGAGCTGAACATAATCATCAAATGCTATAACTTCGGCTCTAATGAAACCTTTTTGAAAATCAGTATGAATCTTTCCTGCCGCTTCAGGAGCTAATGCATTCTTTTTAATAGTCCATGCCCTTGTCTCTGTTGGACCTGAGGTAAAAAATGTACCCAAGTTTAAAATATCGTAACCATGTTTAGCTACTCTATCTATTCCGGACTCTGTAAGGTTATATAATTCAAAATATTCTTTTTTCTCTTCATCACTCATCATAGATAAATCATATTCTATATTTGCGGAAATAATGATATGAGATATATCGTTTTCATCGCAGTATTTTGCAACATTTTCTGTAAATTGATTACCGTTAATTTCATCATCAGCAACATTTAATATTAGAAAAAATGGTTTTGCTGTTAAAAAATTATACTGCTTAAGTAACTCTTTATTTTCTTTATATATAACTTGTAAGAAATTACCGTTGTTTAACTCCCCTTCAATTTCTTCCATTACCTTTAGTTCAGACATTATTTCCTTATTACCTGTTTTAGCGAGCTTCTTTAAACGAGCTAAACTTTTTTCAACAATTGCTAAGTCTGATAACAATAATTCAGTATTAATTGTCTGAATGTCAGATATAGGATCAATTTTTCCTGCTACATGAGTTATATCATCATCCTCAAAACATCTTATTACATGGGCTATTGCATCTGTCTCCCTAATGTTAGCTAAAAATTTATTACCTAAGCCCTCGCCCTCTGATGCCCCAGCCACTAAACCCGCTATATCAACAAACTCGATAACCGCTGGAATGATTTTTTTTGGTTGATCTATCTCTGATAACCTAGTTAATCTAGTGTCATTAACTTCTACAATCCCAACATTAGGATCAATTGTACAAAAAGGATAGTTTTCAGCAGCCACTTCATTTTTTGTTAAAGCATTAAATAATGTCGATTTTCCAACGTTTGGTAAACCAACAATTCCGCATTTAAATCCCATGATTTATCCTGTGTGTAGTATTTTTGTAAACTTTTCAAACTCACCATCAAGTAATATATCGATAACTTCAAAAGACTCACTAATAGAAATATTAATCTCTAGCTCATCTTTTTTTGATGGTTTACCTAAAACATAATTATGAACTAATGATTTTTCGCCTGGATGGCCAACACCTACTCTCAGCCTCCAGTAATCCTTACCTAAATGACTAATGATGTCTCTTAATCCATTATGACCACCATGACCACCACCAAATTTTAACCTTATATCACCAACATCAAGATCGATATCATCATGAATAACTAGAATACTTTCGGGTGTAATTTTATAATATTTTATAAAGCTAGAAACAGATTTACCACTATCATTTATAAAAAATGTGGGTTTCATTAAGAAAATTTGCTCATCTTTATAGTCTATTTTAGATAGGTAACTATTTATTTTTTTATCTTCAGATAGAGTGACATTAAATTTTTCTAAGAACTTATCTAGATACCAATAACCCGCATTATGACGTGTGCCTAGAAGGTTTTCTTGAGGATTACCTAAGCCAACAATTAATTTTATTTTTGGCAAACTTCCTTTATCATTATTTGACATTGGGCTTTGATTAGGTTTTTATTCTTCAGTTTCTTTATCTTTATCCTGCTCATTACTTTCGTCATTCTTCTGATCAGATGCTACTTCAGAAGCTACTGGAGCTTCGTCTAGCACTTCTTCTTCTTCTTCTGCTTTTGCCATATGAATCACTACAACGCCCATTTCTCCAGCATCATCATCACCACGTTGTAATAAAGTAAGTTCTACGCCTGTTGGAAGCGCTAGATCTTTTAAGTGGATTGGGTGATCTAACTCTAAATCTACCATATCTACCGTAATATTTTCTGGAATATCCTTAGGTAAACATATGATTTCTAATTCAGTTATTAAATGACTAACTATACCGCCGCTTACTTTTACTCCCGGTGAAACTTCTTCATTAATGAAATTGACTGGCACTGTTACATTTATTTTTTGATCTGCTCTTATTCTTTGAAAATCAATATGTAGTATTTCTTGCTTTGCAGGGTGTCTTTGTATGTCCCTTAGAATTACCTGTTCTTTCGTTCCATCTATACTAACATCAAGAACTTGGCTATAGAATCCGTCGCTTTCAAGATGCTTGTTCACCTCGAATTTATTTAGAGAAATCATTTGTTCTTTACTACCGGCCCCGTATATTATAGCTGGTACTAAGTTTAGTCTTCTAGTGTTTCTTGATGAAGACGTACCTTTTGTTTCTCGTTTTTCTGCGTTTATTAAAAATTCCATATCAGTTTCAAAATAATTTAAGAGGCCGTATTATCAATTAAAACTGCCATAAGAACAAGTTTTTTTACTCTGTAAATAAAGAACTAAGAGATTCTTCCGTATGAACTCTAATAATTGACTCAGCTAATAAGTTTGAGACAGAAAGTTGTCGTATTTTTTTACACTTTTGAGCGTCTGCTGACAATTGAATGGTGTCCGTGACAACTAACTCGTCAATCTCAGATTCTTCTATATTTTTTATGGCATGTCCCGATAATACAGGGTGAGTAGCGTATGCCATTACAGCGATAGCGCCTTTTTCTTTTAAGGCTACTGAGGCCTTACAAAGAGTTCCAGCCGTATCTACCATGTCGTCAACAATTAAGCATGTCTTTGATTTAACATCTCCAATAATATTCATGACTTCTGACTCATTAGCTTTTTCCCTTCTCTTATCAACAATAGCTAAGTCATCGATACCTAACTGCTTTGCAACCGCTCTAGCCCTGACAACCCCGCCTGTATCAGGCGAAACTATAACAATATTAGGATATTTTTTCTTCCACATATCTGATATTAAAATTGGAGAACCGTATATATTATCTACGGGTATATCAAAAAAACCTTGCTCTTGATCTGAATGCAAGTCAACAGTCAACAATCTATCTGTTCCAACAGTGCTAATTAAGTTTGCGACTACTTTGGCAGATATAGGGACCCTCATTGATCGAACACGCCTATCCTGTCTTGAGTATCCAAAATACGGAATAACTGTTGTGACGCGACCTGCCGAAGACCTTTTTAACGCGTCTACCATTATAAGCAGCTCCATCAGATTATTATCAGTAGGATGACAAGTTGACTGAATCACAAAAACATCTTTACCTCTAACGTCTTCATGAAGCTCAACCTGAACTTCTCCATCACTGAAGCGACCCACTAATGCTTTACCCAGAGGGATTCCTATTTTTTTTGCAATTTTATTCGCTAACTCTATGTTTGAGTTGCCTGTAAAAACTTTTAGACCTTCGTAATCTGACATGACACGCCTTGAGAAGTTAAAAATCATTAAATCGTTAAGAATAATGATAATACAAAATGATGGAAAAAGAAGTAAAAATATAAAAATAGATTCTAAGTCTAATAAAAATTATTCCAAATCAGATAAGTTTATTAAATGGCTGGGCCGGTAGGGATCGAACCTACGTATGTCAGGATCAAAACCTGATGCGTTAACCGCTTCGCCACGGCCCAATATTTGCTTCATACTATACAGAAATTATGCTCTATATTAAACTATGCACTATATAAGTTTGATAATTACTTGGTATAGTTTTGCGTGCATTAGTTGCGCTAATCTCATCATCAAACATAGAGAATAAACAACTGCCTGAACCTGATACTGAGCCATTACCCTCTTTTCTTAACATACCTAGGAGATCCTTAATTTCCGGATGCTCAATACATAACAAATCTTCAAAACTATTAAAACCAATATTTTGATGCATATTATCTAAATTTATGCGTTTAATGCAATCTTTTATTTTATATTTACTATACATGTATTCCGAAGACACGTGAATGCCAGGAAAAACAACAAGAAAATATTTTTTTTCATATCTATATTTTGTCAGTATACATCCTGTGCCTTCTCCATAAGAAGAAAAACCGTCTATAAAAACCGGAACATCAGACCCTAATTTTGTAGCAAGTCTAGATAATTCACTTATAGGCTTTTTGCAGCCCCACAATTGATTTAAACCCAAAAGGACAGAAGCAGCATTGGAACTTCCGCCGCCTAAACCACCACCAACGGGTATATTTTTAGATAATTTTATGGAAACATTATATTTAAGCTTGTCATCTAATTGACTTCTTAATAATTCTGCAGCCTTAACACATAAGTTATCTGTATTACGCAGCGAATCAATGTTTGTATTAAATTTTATTTGAGACCCTGAAATTAATTCTAGAGAGATTTCATCATACAAACTAATTAGCTGGAAGTACGTCTCAATATCATGGTAATTATCATTTCTTTTTTTTATAATATTTAAAAATAAATTAATTTTTGCTGGTGACTTTAAAATCATTACTCTTGTAGTTCCCAATGCGATATTTTTATAGAAAAAAATATTTTTAAAAAATTTATTTCTAAGTGGGTAGGCAGGAACATTTTATTATAAGATTTGTAGTCTATCTCATACTCACTAGTTTTAATTTTTTCATGTAAGCCATTTTTATAATCTACAATAGAATCTTTGTCTTTTATATCGCCACTTAGAATTCCAGAAAAATTAACTATAATATTTTTAAAGATCGGCCTATTTATAATTTCTTTTAGCGCCTTCGAATTTATATTTTTTTTAGCATTCTTTATTTTTATAATTCCTGGAGTAACCTCAAAAGCTATAATAATATTATTAAAAAAATCTAGAAACTCTATAGTCTCGGAATTCTTATCTTTCTTATAATTAAATCTAGAAGATATATTATTTTCTTTTTGTTTGAATTTAATTACTCCAGTAACCTTGTATTCTTCATAAATATTATTTTTTTTATGTAATATCTCATCTGCAGAATTATTTTTTTCACTAACTTCTAGGTTCACACAACCGCTTAAACCTATAAATATAAAAGACAGCAATATTACTTTATATTTCATTTAATATTTTCTTAATTTCAATTAATTTTTTATCTTTAGGGCTGATTTCCAAATATTTGAGATATATCTTGTTAGCTTTTTCTTTTTTGTTTAGTTTTAATAAAAGCGTTACATAGTGTATCACTATTTCTGAATCTTCACTTAATTTAAGCGCTTTTATAAAATAATTTTCTGCCTTTAAGTATTCTCCCATCCTGTAAAGAACCCACCCTTTGCTATCTAATATAGCTGCATCATTTGGCTCTAATAGTAAGGCTTTATCTATGTATAAATTTGCATCTTTTAAATTAATATTTTTATTAGCCCAAGTATACCCTAAAGCATTTAATGCTTGTGCATTACCAGGGTCAAGGCTAATTAATTTCTTTAAATCATTTTCTAAAATATCTAAACGCCCTATTTGTTCTGCCACTAGAGCACGTGTATAAAGGAAACTCTTATTATTATTATATTTTTCTAGTCCAAAATCTATCCTCTTCATAGAATGCAGATATTTCTTCTCATTAAAGAAAATTTCTGTTTCTAGCAAAATTAATCTTATTTCTAAATTCTGATTATCTTCAATTGCTTCATTTTCGCGTTTAAAAAATTTCTTTAGTTCTGTGTAATCTTTTTTTTGAATCTTCATTTCTGATATTTTTATAATAGAATCAATATAAAGATTATCTTTTTTTTCTATTTTTTTAAAAAATGATTCTGCAGCTTTGTAGTTATTTTTCTTTTTTTCTTTCATTCCACTTAAATAATTATAACTGTTGGGGCTTTTTTCTTTGATAGAATTTATAAAGTTTTCTGCATCAATGTATCTTTCAGCCTGAATATTTAATATAGCCATCTTTTGAGCAACTTCAATATCACTAAAATCGATTAGTTTATTTGCTGACATAAATCTATAGTGACTAATTGCTTCCTGATAATTCTTTTGCGATGTGAGAATTTCAACATAATATTGATTTAAATATAAATCTTTTGGAGATTTTTCTAGATAATCCTTAATTGTTTCTATGCATAAATTAATTTTACCAAGCTGGAAATATGCGTCAGCTAAGAATATGCCCCATCTGCTTTCTTTTTTACTAAACTCTTTAAATTTTGATACACCGTTTATTATTTTAATTACCTTCTCATGCTCTTTATTATCTAATAACACTTGGACATAATAAAAATTCGCCAAGTATTCATCTTGATACTCGCTGTATATTGAATCAAATATTTGCTGGACTATAGAATCATCAAAGACCTTCACGGTATCAAATACCAAAGCAAACTTATCTTTGTCCTTAGATAGCTTGATTATTGATAGCGTTTCCTTTATTGCGAGATCTATTTTTTTTAGCTCTAAAAATATTGATAATCTTACGTGCTTCACGGCAATCTTATTTTCTTCTAACAACAACCATCTATCTGATGCTTTAAGCATTAAATTATATTTTTTAGCGAAGCCGGCTAATTGGGTTGCTCTTCTCGCAATTTCAGGATCATCTGATTTTAAGCATATCTCGTAATATATATTTGCCGCCAAGTCATAATCTTTATTTTTAAATAGTATTTCTGCCTCAAAAGCTTTTTGCATTAAATAACTATCATTTTTATTATAATTTTTGCTTGTTTTCTCGAAATTACGTTTATCTAAATTACTTTCAGAGCAGGCTAAACTTATAAATAAAATATTTATAATAATTAAGCGTTTTAAAAAACACCCTAATTTATCAATATAGCTATTATATAGTCTTAAATATACTTGCATAATCAGTTATAATATACTCTGCGTGGAAATCAATCTACATAAATGAATACATACAATCGGTAAATACATGAGTTTAGTTGCAATTGGAATGAATCATAAGACCGCCTCTTTAGATATCAGAGAAAAATTTTCTTTAGATAAAGATGAGTCACATAAGATTCTTAAAAAACTTCATAGTATGCCTATTATTGAAGAAGTATTTTTACTCTCAACCTGCAATAGAACGGAGATTTACTGTGAGATTGGAGACCTGCGATATGTAAAAAATATTTCTAGATGGCTTTTGAAGCAAAAAGGGTTGTCTATTAGAGAATTTGAAGGATATATTTATAGTTATTCTGATAGCTCAGTAGTAAAACATGCTTTAAGTGTTGCTTCTGGTTTAGATTCTATGGTTATAGGTGAGTCTCAAATACTAAGCCAACTTAAAAATGCATTCAACGAAGCGAATCATGCTGAGACAATTGGTAAAAACCTTGATAGATTATTTCAATACGCTTTTTCCACCGCTAAGGAAGTTAGGACAGATACAAAAATTGGCGCAAGTTCACTCTCGATAGCAAATGTTGCAGTCTCCTTAACAGATCAATTTTACGATGATCTTTCGGATAAAAATGCTCTTTTAATTGGTGCTGGAGAGACTATTTACATAGCAGCAAAGAATTTAAGAAAAAAAAACATCAAAAATATATTTGTTGCTAATAGAACTTTAGAAAAAGCAGAGATTATTGCAAAAGAAGTCTCTGGAACAGCAATTTCGCTAAAAGATATACCAAAGCATCTTAAAGATTCAGATATTATAATTAGCGCAGTCTCTGGAAATGTTCCTTTAGTAGGAAAGGGCGCTGTAGAAACAGCACTTAAGTATCGTAAACATAAGCCTATCTATATGGTTGACCTGGGAGTCCCAAGAAACATAGAGGCGGAAGTTAAAGATCTACCAGACATATTCCTTTACACAATAGATAATATTCAAGAGCTAGTTAGAAAAAATTATAATACAAGAAAAGAAGCTGCTTTTGATGCTCAAAGTATTATAGATGTAAGAGTTCAAGAATATATGAATTGGAGAAATTCTCAATCCGCCTTCTCAGTTATTAAGTTATATCGAGATGATTGCGAATCTATTAGACTCCAGTGCTTAGAAAAGTCATTGAACCATTTAAAGTCTGGTAAAGACCCTGAATCTATAATGGAGCAACTAAGTATGAATATAACTTCAAAATTATCACACAAACCTACTCTTGCTCTTAATAAAGCTGGCCAAACTGATAATAGAAAGCTAATTAATTTAATATGCGATATTTTCTTAATAAATAAAAGAAAATGAAAAACTCTTTAAGAAAAAAACTTGCTGAAATTCACAGTAAACATCAAGAAATAGAAAAATCACTATCTAATCCAGATGTAGTTAGTGACATGGATAAATATAAAAATTTGTCTGTTGAATACGCAAGATTAGAGCTTATCGTTAAAGACTATAAAAAATTTTTAATAAATGAAGAGTGCCTAACTGAGTCAGAAGAAATTTCTAAAAATGAAACAGGTGATCTAAAAAAATTAGCTGATGAAGAAATTAAAATTACAAAAGAAGAAAATTTAATCTTAGAGACAAATTTAGAGGTGTCACTTCTACCAGAAGACCCCAACGATAAGAGCAATGTATTTCTAGAAATTAGAGCTGGCACTGGTGGTCTTGAGGCCGCAATTTTTGCGGGCGATCTCTATAAAATGTATTGCCGTTTTGCAGAAAGACAAGGATGGGAAGTTGAATTATTATCTGAAAATGAAGCTGACAAAGGCGGTTATAAATTAGTTATCATAAAGATTAATGGTGATAAAGCTTACTCAAAATTAAAATTTGAATCTGGCGCACATAGAGTACAAAGAGTACCAGAGACCGAGTCACAAGGAAGAGTACACACTTCAGCAGCAACAGTGGCCGTAATGCCTGAAGTTGAGACAATAGATGACTTTAGTATCGGCCCAGATGAATTGCGAATTGATACTTTTAGAGCCTCTGGTGCTGGCGGACAACATGTAAATAAGACAGATTCTGCTATTAGAATAACCCACCTGCCTACCGGTGTTGCCGTGGAGTGCCAAGACGGAAGATCTCAACACAAGAATAAAGCTAAAGCGATGTCATTACTCCATGCCAAGCTTCTTGATACTGAAAGATCAAAACAACATGATGAGCAATCCCAAATAAGAAAAAAACTTGTTGGAACAGGAGATCGATCAGATAGAATTAGAACTTATAATTTTCCGCAAGGAAGAATTACTGATCATAGAATAAATATAACCGTATATAATCTAGATGATTTTCTAGACGGTAATATTTTAACAATAACTACACCACTGATTAGTGAGTACCAAGCAGATTTACTAGCGAACAATGAAATCTAACATTATAGAATTTGAAAAATTTGTAATAAAAACTGATAGGAATGTATTTTCTCCAAGAGAAGATGTTGAAATTTTCCCAAAAGCATTAAAAAATATTATAAGAGAAAAAAGTAAAATACTTGAGCTTGGAACTGGCACAGGCGCCATTAGTATCTCTGTAGCTAAAAATTTTAAAGACGTCACAATAACTGCAACAGAAATAAATTTATCAGCTCTAAAGATAGCAAGATACAATGCTAAAATTAATAAAGTTGATAATATAATAAAATTTAAAGAATCAAATTGGTTTTCTAATATTCAAACAGAGAGATATGATTTTATAATTACTAACCCTCCATATCTTGAGAAAAAGAATTCTGGATTTTATATGGAATTATCTGACCCAGAGAATAGTCTTTATGCCACTAATAAAGGTTTAGATGATATTTATAAGATCATTAGGCTGGGAGTTAATTTTTTAAAAAAAAACTCTTACATAATTATTGAGCACTCTCATAATCAAACGCTTGCTTTGAAAGAGTACTCCGCAAGATACAAACTCCAGCTAATCAAGTCAGAAAAGGATAGCTTAGGATTAAATAGGGTATCTATATTTTCAAATAGAATCTAATACTTTAATAACTTGGTTTTTAATAAAACTTGGATCTGACCCCTTAGATTGCCTCAAGGTCTGCCCTACAAAAAACCCTATTATCTTTGTTTTACCACTTTTATATTCTAAAACCTGTTTTTCATTTTTATTTATAATATCTATTATTATATTATTTATTAATTCGTCATCTTCATCTTTATTAGAAAACTTCTCTATAGCTTCAGATGCAGATTTTTTATTCTCCCATATCTCATCAACCAAATTCTTTAAATTATTTTTTGTTACTGTCTGATTCTCTACCGACTCAACTACTAAATAAAAATCTTCTGGCGTTACAATGTCTTTCAATAAAGATATATTTTCTTTATTAACTTTTTTGTATATTGAAGATATAAAATAATTAACAATCTTTTTACCATCAATTTTAGATATCTCTAAAACTCTGTCTACGAAACCTGACAGGGTTTGATTGCTCAAAATAATTTTTATTTGTTCATCTGTTAGCGAATATTTAGATTTATAGTATTTTTCTTTGACGTCAGGAAGATCTGGTAATGTTTTTTTTATCTCTAAAATATACTCATCATTAATTTTAATTGGAAGTAGATCTGGGTCAGGGAAATACCTATAATCATTTGCTTCTTCCTTAGACCTCATAGATTTTGTAATATTTTTAATCAACGCCAGGAATTTTCGTATTAGTAAGTTACCACCATACTTAGGGAAAGCACCATAAAAATCAGCATGAAAACCAACCTTTTTAAGCTCCGCGTGGAGTTCAGGAATTGAATAATATCGAGTAGTAAATGGTGCTTCGCAAAAGCCTGGAACATCTTTATTGCTCGTGCAAAAAAATAATATGCCGTCATTACTTAAAACCCTTGATGCTTCATGGAGGAATCTAGGTAGAGACAAATAATAGATCATAGCCAGGGCTATAACTAAATCAAAATTAGCTGCATTGTAGGGCATCTCATGAGCATCACCTTTGGTGATTATGGCCGAACCAGTATCCTGAAATTCTAGTAAATCTAAAT
>ENA-ORXF01000470-ORXF01000470.1-marine-metagenome-genome-assembly--contig:-NODE-470-length-29680-cov-5.927136_pt1 | contig 29680 bp, 19 predicted proteins | sample MGYA00237864_ERZ511476 | MGnify/ENA primary metagenome ERZ511476 (study PRJEB26306, sample SAMN06343908) | marine metagenome | isolation source: coastal waters | place: Atlantic Ocean: West Antarctic...
CGTTTAAGATTAAGATGTTGTTATCAATTCCTAATTTTTCTCTGCAAGATAACACTTGTTTAGTAAATGCTTTGTTTAATTCGTAAAGACCGATATCGTTAATTGTCAATCTGTGTTGTTTTAGTAATTTTGGAATTGCGAAAATTGGTCCATTAATAAATGGTTTCATTTGTTCCTTGAAAACTCTTTCCAGCACTTTTTTCAATTAGAAAATAGTGAGTAGATTTTGAAATAGGTTGTGAATGCCTATTTCGATAGACTTTTTAGAGGAATTTGCATTTACGTCCTTTGATTTACACAGGGGATTAAGCCACTTCTAGTAATTCCGTGTACCCTTTTTTGTGACCAGTCATTTTAGAACTCCAGCAACCACAGTAAAGCTAATTTTGAAGAGGTCTATCCTAAGATTTATACTCATTTCTGGTTTTAGCTTCGAAACGATCATTAATCAGTTTAAAACTTTCTTTTGATATTGGTCTATTCCAATTATCTCTAATAACATCATCATCGAGAAACTTATTCTTTCGAATACCACAGTAGAGGGGTTTCTCCACATTGCACTTATTGATTGTTTAGTTATATTCAGCCCCTTGATTGATAACTTTTGTCTGATTAGGAAGTCTGGAATATTTTAAAGTTGCTAATCCCAGACTATTTTTAAAAGTTTACCTCTCATGTTTAACTTTAACTCTTGATTAACTTTTTATCAGCTTTTTCAATTAATATTGTGTTTAATTCTTTTTAGGCTTTACCTGAGTTCTCAACCACCAATCCCGATCCGGGTTATATTCGTATTTTTTTTGTTGCCTTATCGATTCCTCTCTAAGCTCTGCTTCTATTTTATCATAATCAGGATCATTAATTAAATTATGCATTTCTCCGGGATCAGCTTTAAGATCGTACAATTCATCCATATCATTTTCTAAAAAAGCATCAATCAGTTTATATTTATCCGTTCTAATTGCGATCAGATTTGGTCCTGCGTAAGGATAATAATCATCTACATAATATTCAAACATAATCGCTTTTCTCCAGTTCTCTTTTTTTTCACCTTTAAGCAAGCTCACCATAGATTCCCCTTGCATATACTCTGGTATTTCAACTCCTGCTAGACTAAGGATTGTGGGAGCAAAGTCAATATTTAAACATTGTTCTACTACTTTAGTGTTAGGCTTAATTAGTTTTGGGTAACGAATTAACATAGGGATTCGCATTGAGTTTTCGTAAGCAATTCGTTTATCCCAAAATGTGTGTTCGCCCATAAAATAGCCATTGTCGCTACTATAGATAATTACCGTATTATCTAATTCTCCCATTTCTTCTAAAGTGTTTAATACGCGTCCTAGAGATTCATCAACTGCCGCTAAACAACGTAAAATCTGCATGTTTTTTTCGTACTTTATGGGCCATTTTTTTGCTGGTAACTCAGCAGGTATTGGTAGGTTGTTTTTCCAATCAAACTCATAAGTTTTTTTCCGAAGCCATTCTGGTTTCCCTTTAAACGTCTCTTTGTGGGTGTCAAATGGAGGTTTTGGAAGTTCCTCCCCTTTGTATAAATCTTTATGTCTTGGTGCTGGCAAATGTTTTTCATGTACTGCTTTATGCCAGAGATTTAAGCTAAATGGCTTATTGGGGTCTCGTTTTTCTTTTAACCATGTAATTGCCTTATCTGTTAGAATATCGGTCATGTATCCTTTTTCCTGATATTCTCTCCCGTTATCATTTACTTGTGGATTAAAATACTTCCCTTGACCGATAAAACTAAACCAATAATCAAAGCCAGGTCTAATATGTTCTTTCCCTCTTTTATGCGCCATGTGTATTTTACCAACATGAGCAGTTTGATATCCAGCTTCTTGCAAATGACTTGTATACGGTGCAAATTCGTCCCATTTTGGGTCTACATACCAGTTGTTTTGATTGACACCGTGAATATGCGGATAAGTACCAGTTAAAAAACTAGCTCTTGAAGGTGAACAAATAGATTGTGTAACAAAGATGTTTTCAAAATTAGCACCTTCTTTAGCTAATCTATCCATATTTGGCGTCTTTAAAAAAGGATAACGTCCGCTTATGCCCAATGCATCGTAAGCTTGATCGTCAACTAAAACAAACAAAAAATTAGGTTGTTTTTCGATTTTATTATCGTCGGACGATAAGCAAGATGTAAGGAGTAGCGTTATGCTTAAAACTAGTATATAATTTCTCATCATTATTTTAATTTTATATCAACGAACTGTACAGACGTTATTGTATTCCGCAAAATGAGCATCAGTATTCTTTCGAACATCTTCTATAGTTACACCTGGCATAAGTTCAATTAAAGTCAACTTATCATCAATGTACTTAAATACTGCTAAATTTGTGATAATAATATCAACTACTTTTTTAGCAGTAATAGGCAACGTACATTGCGGTACAATTTTAGAGGTACCATCTGGTCCATTATGTGTTAAGGTGATGATTAATTTTCTAGCACCAGAAGCAAGATCCATTGCACCACCAACGCCTAAAAGGGGTTTTCCGGGTACTGCCCAATTGGCCAAATTACCTTGTTCATCTACTTGTAAACCGCCCATGACGGCAATATCTACATGACCGCCTCTAATCATGGCAAATGATACCGAGCTGTCAAAATAACTGCCTCCAGATAAAGTAGTAACTGGTATTTTTCCGGCATTTACAGGATACTCCATAGCACCTCCTCCATCTTTTGGTGATGGACCAACGCCTAACATGCCGTTTTCGGTATGTAATAAAATACCGTGTTCAGGTTTGATCAAATCGGCTATTAATGTTGGGATACCGATGCCTAAATTAACTACATCGCCCTTATTTAATTCCATTAAGGCTCGTTTTGCCATATGAAGACGACTAAAATCTACCTTTTTCTTACTTAATTTTATGGAAGCCGAAGAACCCAAATCTTCAACTGTAGTTTTTGCTTCGACTAAATAATCAATAAAACAACCTTGGGTATGGATGGAATTGGGGTCTAATTCTCCCACGGGAACAATATATTCCACCTCAGCAACTACAATATCTGCTGCCATAGCCATGGTGGTGTTAAAATTTTGCTCAGTCATTCTATACATAAGATTTCCTGCGGTATCCGCTTTCCAAGCTCTTATAAAGGCTATATTACCTCTTATTGCTTTTTCTAAGACATTTAATTCGCCATCAAACACTTTGGTTTCTTTACCTTTTGCTATTAAAGTGTCTGCAGATGTTTTTACATAAAAACCACTAATACCGCTACCGCCTGCTCGAATGGCTTCAACCAAAGTACCTTGCGGAAGCAGTTCGTAAGTAACACTTCCTCCCAAAGCCGCTTTTACGGCATCAAGGTTACTAGTGAAAAATGACCCTACTATTTTCTTTAACAGTCCATTATTTAACAACCTTCCCCCGCCGAGATAAGACTCTCCTACATTATTACCAATAAAGGTTAATTCGCGGGTTTCAGTCTCAGCCAATGCATGTAATAAATGTACAGGATTTCCTGTCATTCCAAATCCACCCGATAGAATTGTATCTCCGTCCTTGACCAAATTCGCGGCTTCTTTTGTACTTATTTGTGGTACTTTTTTCATTTGTTCTATATATTTTCAATAATTACTGCATAACCTTGGCCTACACCAACACACATGGTTATTAAAGCAAAACGTTTTTTCTGTTCTAACAGCTCTAATGCTGCCGTATGTACTATCCTAGAGCCACTAGCCCCAAGAGGATGCCCTAGAGCAATTGCGCCTCCATTCGGATTTATTCTGGGATCCTCATCACTCAGCCCTAATAGTTTGCTACAAGCAAGCACTTGGGCAGAAAAAGCCTCATTAATTTCAATAATTCCCATATCATCCAAAGTAAGTTTTGCTTTTTGAAGTGCTTTTTGCGCTGCATATACAGGACCTATCCCCATTATACTTGGTGCTACTCCCACAACTGCTGAACTTACAATTCGTGCCAAGGGCTTTAAGCCGTATCTAGTAACGGCATCTTCTGAAGCAATCAACAAAGCAGCTGCTCCATCGTTAAGCCCTGATGCATTTCCAGCAGTTACAGTACCTCCATCACTTTGGATTTTGAATGCCGTTTTCAAAGTAGACAAAATAGCCATAGACGTATCGGGTCTTATAAATTCATCTTTATCAAAAATAATAGGTTCTGATTTTCGTTGGGGCACTTCAACAGGTGTAATTTCCTTGTCTAGCCTACCATTCAATTGAGCTGCTGCTGCTTTTTTTTGTGATTGCATTGCAAATGCATCCTGTGCCTCTCTAGTTATACCATATTTTTTGGCAAGATTTTCAGCAGTAAGTCCCATGCTTTCTGTACCATATAGATTTTTCATTTTTTTATTGACAAAACGCCAACCAAAACTACTGTCGTGCATGATGGTATCTGTTCCAAATGGCATAGTTGTTTTTGAAATAACCCAAGGACTGCGCGTCATGTGCTCTACCCCCCCAGTAATAAATAGATCACCATCCCCTGATTTGATTGCTCTATTTGCATGTATTATTGAAGACATGCCTGAAGCACACAATCGGTTTACTGTTTCCCCTGGAACTGATACCGGCAATCCTGCTAACAGAAGGCTCATTCGAGCAACATTTCTATTATCTTCTCCAGCCTGATTAGCGCAGCCTAAAATTACTTCATCATACATGTTTTTGGGTATATTCGCATATCTATCTACTAAGGCTTTTATTGGCACTGCAGCTAGGTCATCAGTCCTAATTGTAGACAATGCTCCTCTAAATTTCCCAAATGGAGTCCGTACACCATCAATAATATAAGATTGCTTCATTTTCATTTTTATATGTAATTATTAAAGAATACTCTCAAAAACTTTATAAATATCCTCTCTATCCATTTGTCTATAATTATAAGACAGTAATCTAGTTTGCTTCATGGTTCCATCTGTTAACGCCTCTAAATCATTTGTAGTTATACCGTAAGGTTTTAATGTGGTATATAAACCCAAGGCAGGAATTAGTTTTTCTAATTGCTCAAATAAATAAGCCGATGCTTCTTCATTATTAATGTGATTTATTTGCGGATGCACACTTCTACATATTTCAGCATACATCGGAAAAGCAGTTTTAGCATTAAATTTCATTGTAGCTAGCATTACCAAAGCATTACTCTCGCCATGAGGAATTTTAAAATTTGTTCCTAACGGATAAGACAGCGCGTGTACCGCGCCTACCGTTGCATTTGCAAAAGCAAGTCCCGCAAGCATGGAACCTAAAAGCATATTTCCACGTACTTCTATGTGTTGATGTCCATTGTTTACTGCATCAAAAATATTTTCGTACAACAGTTTAAAAGCTTGTAAGGCCAATTGGTCTGAAATTAAATTCTTTTTGACTCCAGATGTATAAGCCTCCATAGCATGCACCATTGCATCTATACCTGTTGCTGCTGTAACTTTTGGAGGTAATCTTAGGGTCAATTCGGCATCCAACAGCACCACATCACTTATAAGTTTAGCATCTACAATAGGACTTTTCTCTCCGTCTTTTCCTGTAACCACAGCCACATGAGTAACCTCTGATCCTGTGCCAGCTGTGGTTGGAATTAACACGAGAGGTAAACGTGTTCCTGTGCAATTATCAACCCCATAAACTGCTTCAACAGCTTGCGGTGTTTTTAATAGAAGCGCAATAATTTTAGCAATATCCATAGGGCTTCCGCCACCTAAGCCTATAACTGTAGCGATTTTATTTCCGTTTAAAAAACCTAAAGCTTTCTCAATGGTCGATACCTTTGGCTCAGGTTCTACTTTATCGAATACCCTAACTTCTAACCCGCTTTTTTCAATGGCTTTTTGAACTTTTGAAGCGATTCCCAAACGCATAAGCGTTGCATCAGTTACCAATAAAACAGGGCCTTTTAATTTTAAGTCTGAATATGTTTCTGGACGGCTTGCGCTTCCTGGTTCTGATATTATATTTTTAGGTGCTTTAAAATTAAATTTCATTTATATTTTATTTGAAATGACATTGTCATCATATCTTTGATTAAAACTTTAAATTAATCCAATCCGCCAATACAACGGTATTTAACTTCCTGCCACTCTCTAAGCCCTTCAATTCCGCCATCACGACCAATTCCAGATTGTTTAAAACCACCAAAAGGCGTTCGCGCACTTGAAAAGGCAACGGTGTTTTCTCCAATAATTCCAGCTTCCAGTCCATCAGACATTCTCCAACATCTCGCTCTATTATTACTATAAAAATATGCTGCTAATCCATGAATGGTATTATTTGCTTTTTCTAAAACTTCTTCTTCTGTTTTGAATTTTGATAACATTGCTAAGGGGCCAAAAATTTCGCATTGCATAGCCTGCATATTATCATTTACATTTTCAATTAAAGTTGGATTGAAAAATGCTTCTCCACTTTTAGATTTTGTTCCTCCTAAAAGCAGCTTACCTCCTTTTTCTAGAGCATCATTTACAAACGATTCTAATTTATTTACCGCTGCAACAGAAATCAAAGGTCCAAGATCCGTTCCTTTATTGATACCATTTCCTACGGTTAATTTCTTTGTTTTTTCGATTAGTTTTTCAACAAACTCATCATAAATACCTTCTTGAATAAAAATCCTATTAGTCGCGACACAGGCTTGACCAGAATTCCTGAATTTAGAAGCAATTAAACCATCTACTGCTCCATCTAAATTAGCATCATTAAACACAATAAATGGTGCATTACCACCAAGCTCTAAACTCATTCTTGTTATGGTTTCAGCACCAGCTTTTGCTAATAATTTCCCAGTTTGCGTTGAACCAGTAAAACTTATTTTATGAACTTTAGTACTCGATGTAAATAAATTACCAATATCAGCTGTGCTATTTTTTGAAACAGTAATTAAAGAAAACACGCCTTTTGGGACACCAGCTTTATCTGCTAATGTTTTTAATGCTAAAGCAGATAATGGTGTGAGTTCTGATGGTTTTACTACAACAGTGCATCCAGAGGCCAAAGCTGGTGCAGCTTCGCGTAAAATCATGAGTGCTGGAAAATTCCACGGTGTAATAATAGCACCCACACCTAATGGTTGATAAGTTACCATTAAACGCTGACCTAAATTATGCGCAGGCATCATTCGGCCTACTTCCCGTTGTGCTTCTTCGGCATACCAATTAAGGAAACCTGCTGCATATTTAATTTCTCCTGCAGCTTCTGCTAATGGTTTCCCTTGCTCAATAGTCATTATTTTACTTAGGTCTTCTACATTTTCATAGATTAAATCTGCCCATTTACGTAAACATTTTGAACGCTCATCTACAGTGGTTTTACTCCAACCTAAAAACGCTTCATTTGCGCTGTCAATAATTGTATTAGCTTCAGTTTTAGAGGTGTCACGCACATGTGCTATCAGTTGATTATTGGCAGGATTGTACACCTCAAAACTTTGCTTATTTGCTTCCTTTAGGTCACTTAAAAGCGATTCATCTTTCAACTCAAATACTGTATTTGTTTCCGTCATTTTTATTTCTATAAATATATTTTAATCTGCTAATCCAATTGTTAAACCACCACAAACGTATAAAGTTTGACCGGTAATAAAACCACTTTCAGTACTTAAAAAGAAGTTTACAGTATGAGCAATATCATTAGGTGTACCAATGCGTTTCATAGGTACGCTGTTTATAATTTTTTTTGTAGCTTCGGCTTTTGGTGGATTATTTTTGTTGAAAGCTTCAGTCCCAATTGGGCCAGGAGCAATGGCATTTACCGTAATACCATGTTGAGCAAGTTCTAAAGCCCATGTCCGTGTCATGGCTCCAATAGCTCCTTTACTAGCTGAATATGCTGTTCTTCTTTCTTTACCGAGAACGACTCTACTTGTAATATTTACAACTCTTCCAAATTTTGCTTCCTTCATTGCTGGTAAAATTGCTTGTAAACACAATAAAGTGGATTGGGCGTTAATCCCCATTAAAGTCATAAAATCTTCTGAAGTTGTATCCTCAACTAATGCAGGTTTTACAATACCAACATTATTAACTAAATATAACACGTTATATGTACTGCAAATTTTTGCAAGCACCGATTTACTTTCTTCGATATTAAGAAAATCGACATGCTCGAAGAGTATTCCAGACGCATCTTTTGGTGCGACAATATCTAAAACTATGGGAGTATACCCTTCATATTTCAATCGGTCTACAACGCCATAACCAATTCCGTTTGCTCCGCCTGTTACAATTACATATTTGTTTTCCATCTTCTTTGGTATTGGATTGCTATTGTTTATATCGATTTACTTTTAATACTCTAATTGTATCGCAGTTTTTACATTCAGAATTTTCTTTAGATACGATGGTTTTACCTATTTCTAAATAATTTTTATTACGATCAGAATAAGATTTCCAAAATGGCAGTCCTTGTTGATTAGGATTTCCTGTTTTCGCAAAACTTGTCCAATATTTTATCATCGTTTTGGCGATTGCTTTATCTTTTTCTGAAGCATCATCAGCTAATGTATTAAACACATAAGTAAGTTCTGATGCGTGAATAGCACCTAACTGTGGAGACATCCTATTTGGAACTGTAAATTGATATTGATACACATCGGACTTCATTTTCGCCATGCCATTTAAAAGATGTTTGGACGGCTCAACAAACCAAGCATCTGTGATGTATCTTGCAATGGCAACTTTTAGTTCATCAAGAGAATTTGTTAATTCTACATACATTTCTACAACAGATTTAGCATCGGCTCCATAAAAATCTGTAAGACTTTCAATAAAATCTTCTTTTGTTTTTTGCTTAAGATATTTCCAATAGTAAAACCCTTCTTCCCTATTTGTTCCAATAATCATAGGAATATCTGCTTGTAAACCTTTATTAAAAACTGCTTCAGGGTAATCTGGAAGTAACCAATCATCAATTGTACTTCTTGTTTCGTAGTAAGCTTCTTGTTTCGTTAATTTCAAAGCATCAAGTGCTCGCAATTTATTTAATTGGTTTTTATCATTATTATCTACATATTTACTTGCCCAATCTGCTCCCATTTTTTCTGCACTTGGAAGATTAGCTAATGCGTCTTTTAATCTTAAAACATTAGGTTTTGCTGTATTACTGGTAAAACCAAAAAGCCACGGACTTTGAATAATAGCTTTGTGAAAAAGTCCTTTTGCTAATGGTGAAGCACTTAAAACTGAAACGGCTGTTCCGCCTGCCGATTCACCAAAAAGTGTAATATTGTTTGGGTCACCACCAAAAGAAGCAATATTGTTTTTAATCCATTTTAGAGCTTCAATTTGGTCGAGATATCCATAATTACCAGAAACACCATGTTCTGATTCTTCACTTAACTTGGGATGCGATAAAAATCCTAATTGCCCCAATCTATAATTAACGCTAACCAAAACCACTCCATTTTCAGCAAAATAACGTCCATTATAATAGGACCTGCTCGTTGTCCCCTTATTTAAACCACCACCGTGTATCCAAACCATTACGGGCAATTTTTTTGATTTATTTACTTGGGTTGTCCAAACATTTAAACACAAACAGTCTTCAGACATATTATCGATAAGATTGTTGTTATCTATTTGTGGGCAAGATGCTCCAAATTCTTCGCAGGGTTTTATACCCTTCCAATTATCAATTTTCTTAGTTGGTCTCCAACGTAATTCACCAACCGGTGGTTGCGCATAAGGAATACCTTTAAATGTCACAAGCTCATTGACACTATCTAACACTATTCCAGAAATTGTACCAGATTGAATTTTAACAATGTTCATGCTCGCTGTATTTAATTTTGGTGTTTTACAACCCAAAACTAAAACGCCGATAAAAAATAAAAGACTTAGGTTAAAACGTTTTATAAAATTAATCATAACTGTAATATTAAAGTGGCATCCACATTAGTAACCCAATCTGTATGAAAAAATATAGAATAAAAGGTATGACTAAATACCCCATGACATCTCTTGCCTGAATTTTTATTCCTACACCCATAACTGGCAATACTAATAAAAGATAGAATGGTTGTAATAGGTTGGTAAGGCTTTCGCCGTATGCAATAGCGAGCGAAGCTCTGGCTTGAATTGCCATTAAATCCACACCTTGCAATCCATTAGCAATATGATTTGTAGCCTCTATAACACTAGGGCCAATAACAGCAAATTCACCACCGCCAGAAGGAATTGCAAAATTAACAATACCACCAAGTAAATATGCGAAAATAGGATAGGTATCTATGGTAGCCATTGAGACAATGGCATTAGCCAATTGCTCTCCAAGACCAGTACCAGTCATAATACCCATTATTCCGGCGTAGAAAGGAAATTGAAACAAAATCCCTGAAACATTAGAACTTGCACGTTTCATAGATATGCCATATCGAATTGGCGTTTTATGTAATAAGAGTCCGAGCATGATAAAAATGAAAATCATGATATTCAGATTCAAATCGAATCCTCTAGTGCTAAAATGATAAAAAACATAGCAGATGCCCATAAGCCCAATGATCCATTGGAGTATTACACTATTGTTAAGCGTGTCGGAGAGTGTTCGGGTATTCATTCTGTAACTATTAGCTTCTACTTCAATAGTCTTTTCTTCGGTTTGTTTTTCAGAACTTATCATACTATTAAGCTCTACAACTTTATCTTTTTTAGGAAGCAATAACAACATGATTATTGGTGTTACAACAATATACAACAGTGCCATTGCAATATTTAGATTAGAACCTAACGTATAGGTTGTAGGGATCGTTTCCTCCAATATTCCGGCTTTAATCATATAATTGTTCTTCGTATTTAAAAGTAACGGAATAGAACTTGAAAAACCTGTTACCCAACTATTATTTGAAAAATATACACAGGCAATTAAATATGGATAATGAACGCCTTTTACACGCAGAGCCAACTCGCGAGCCAATACAGCTGCAATAACCACCCACCCCCAACTAATCATAGAAAGTAGAACACCTATTAAAATGACAAAAAAGTAAACCTGAATTGGTGTCTTAATAAAATAGGTAAGTTTATTGATTCCTTTTCTTATTAAAGGCGAAAGCGCTATACTGTATCCGGTAACTATTAAAAGCACCATTTGCATCCCGAATTCTAAAAGATTCCAAAATCCGCCATACCAAGATTGCAGAACTTCTAAAGGTGAAGACTTCATCCAAAGCATTGCTATTAAAGAAATAACGATGGTTAAAATCAATGCAAAAACAAATGCATCAGGCATGTTTTTTCTAAACAAATCTGTAAACTTTTCCCCTAGTTTTTTTATCATTGATTTCATAGTTACTGATAAGGTCAAACTTAGCAATATTGCTAATCTTTTTTTTATTCTATTACAGTAAATACCAATACTATTATGAATAAAATTTCAATTTAATCTAAATTTAATTATCTTACAAGCCTAATCGACCTGAAATTAATCATATTAATATTATAACTAAATAAAAATGAGGGCAAATAGAATGGTTACCCCGCTTTCGGATAATTACTTTTTCACGATGTTAAATTATACACAGGCTAAATTTACTTTTCCTATTCATTTTCATCCAGAATACGAACTAAAATTAGTACTCAAAGCCAATGGCAAAGGAATTATAGGGGATTCTGTGCGATATTTTAAAATAAATGACCTGGTACTAATTGGCCCCAATACGCCACATGTATGGATAGCAAAACCGATAGAGAAACACGCCCATGTTATTACCATTCATTTTAATGCCAATAATTTTTTGAACGAAGCGTTTCTGGGGAAAATGGCATGTCTCTCGCTCAAAGAACTCTTGCTCAACTCCAAAAGGGGCGTATTATTCAGCAAAGAAACCATTCAAAATATGTCGCTTAGAATCATTTCATTATCCAATGAAACCAAAGGGTTCCCAGCCATGTTAAAATTCCTGAACATCTTATTTGACCTTTCTAATTCAAAAAACCAAACACTATTAGCCTCAGAAAGTTACAAAAATCAATACAGCTTCCACAAAAACGAACGCATCCAAAAAACTATTTATTTTATAGAGAAGAATTTTCGTGACACCATTAGGATTGAAGAAGTAGCTAACGGCATTTCACTCTCTCCTACTGCTTTTAGTCATTTTTTTAAAAAATACACCAGCCGTTCCTTTTCAGATTATTTAATTGATTATAGAATTGGTTACGCATCCAACCTTCTAGCAAATACAGAGAAAAACATTTCAAACATCTGTTACGACAGTGGGTTTAACAATCTATCTAACTTTAACCGGGCATTCAAAAGCAAAAGAGGATGCACACCAAAAGCATTTCGCGAGCGCTACAATAATCATCAGAAAATATTTTAAACCATTTCATTTTTTTCAAGCTTCATATTCCTTACCCAGTCTGCCTGTTGTAAACAGTGTGTTAATACATATAGTACTTTAAAATAAAAAAAGCTTTGATTTTTCTGAGCTTGTTTTGCTCGAGGAAAGAAAGATTGCCAAGAGCTGTTATCCCCACAATTTCAACTCAGTGAGCGCCTACCATCGCACAATTTTTATCGGAGATTGAAGGCTGTTCTAGAATTAGACTTTCTATACCCAATGACCAAGCTTTATTTCGGAGAAAGTGGATAAAAAAGCATCGACTCCATCGTTTTCTTTAAATTGTGTTTGGTAGGCTATTTAGAAAATATTATTAGTGATAGACATTTGATACAGCATAGTAGTATGCGTTTAGAGATACTGTATTTTCTTAGCTATGATATCGATGAAGAGCAATCATGACATTCTACGGCTGGTCGTGCCTTGCAATTATATCTTGAAAGTGTATTTGAAGAGGTCTTCATCAAAGTACTCACTATCTGTGTACAAAAGTGGATGGTAAGCGGGCATACACGAGCGATAGATTTCAGTATGACCGATCCCCGATGCCCGCATCAGTGAAAACATGGCAAAGCAGGAAAGTTAAATTATATGAGCCAACTCAGTGCAGATATAGTGCATTATGTGATAACAGAAATTAAGGCTTATCATGCCGATAAGAAAGATAATTGGTAATTACAAGATAGCATTTAGCGTCTAAAAAAGCAGATTACATGAACAAGGGTTTATAAGGCGAAATTGTGCAGCTGATACAGGATATAGTAGTGCTGAGAATTGTGCTTTTTGGAAACCGATGGATTGTAGCGTTTTATGCGACTACATGGAACTTACAGAGAGGTAGCAGCGGGGTTTCTTTACAACAAGTTAGATGACCATTATGTTTGTCTACAAGGCAATATAATTCCATTAAAAAAAGTGTTTTGTGAGGGACATAACCCTAATAAAAAGAAAGAATATAGAACCTCAAAATATATATTTAGATTGTTCGCTGCGTGCTCAATGTTTAAAAAAGAGTAAGGAAAAGCAAATTATTATAACCTTTTGTAAGTATAAATAGTAGCGCAATTAGACACGAGTAAACGGCAAGCAAGGTAGGTTTTGAAACGCAAACTGCAAAGTACAGCGTAGCCTGTATTTGCCACCCTCATGCAGTTTATGGGTCTCAGGAAAATTAATACCATTAGAAGGGAACAAGCTAACAAAGTGATGCATTTGTGCCATGGCTTATAACTTGAAAAAGTACTTGAAATTCATTCTCAAAACTGTAAAAAGGTGATACCAAAGTAGAGGATCATTTTATATTATAGTTAAAAAGGTTTATTTCCAGCTCAAATAAAGCCATCCGCGAGTTTCTCTTTTTAGAAGTAAATAGAATCTAAAATAATAAAACCCTTTTATAACAGCACCTTTTTAACCTGTTGTGCATTTTAAATAATGCTAATTTTAATATTATTAATGTTTCTATCAAATATAAATTTATTGACATACTGCATAGTAATCAACGCTTTTATTTTAGATATTACGCTAGTTTTAAACTCTTCAAAAGGCTCTGCATACTTACGTCTGATCATAAATTGGTCGCATAATTGCGAAAATAAAGTTTCTGTTCTTTTCCTCTTTTTTTTAAACGCATAAGGTTCTTTTTTGTACTCTTTTTGTTTGTTTCTCATAGGCGTCTTTAGTGTTATATTACAAGTTTCAACTAAGTTAAACTGTATCTCTGCTGATAAATAACCGCTGTCACCAACTAAGATACAATCACTAATTTGAGCTTTAATCTCTTTAAGATAATTTACATCGTGAACAGATGCTAGGCTTAAATCCATACTTTTAACAACACCATTTATAGAACCAATTGCACGCAGCTTGTATCCGTAATAATTAGTTCCTTATGCTGCCCAATACCCTTTATCAGGAAAAGCATAAGTATCTTCTCCACAGATTTTTGAACGATAACTTCTAGATAATTCACAAAGGTCTAAAGGCTTGCAATCCACCACAAAATAATCTTCAAATTCATTAAAATGAGAAACTAGTTTTAAGCAAATAATATCTAGATATTTCAATAATTTTCTTCGTCTTTGATCATAAACACTTCGTTCAATTTTATCAGAAATAGTCTGATTAATTTCCCGAATAAATCATTTTAGCTATTTGTACTCATAAATTCTGATGTGAGACTTACACTAATGAGCTCTAACTCACTTGTTTTTGGTCTACGCCTTTGATTCGTTAAAAGTTGTTCTTTTGATATTTTCCTTAAAAGTTCCAATATCGTTTCGTGATTTTAACTTAAGTTTAGAACTGTAAGTTATTTGTAGTTAAATCAATTTGCTAATTTTCCATCAAATTGACAATCTTTTCCTATTCAAGCATAATGCACAGCTGGTTTTTTTAGTTAAATTCATTGAGCATTAAAGGTTTGTGAAGCGATTACTAGTGTGAACTTCAGATTGAAATGAACCAAATCTTTACTAAATACTTAATTTTCAATAATAAAATTCATTGTTATTACACAAAAATAACCCGCAGTGCATCTTCTTTTTATTAAAAAATAACAATAAATACTTATTTTTATTCATAATAGTATCATAAAAAAACACAATACAATAATTACTTAAATTAATTAACCTTTTTTGTATCGATTATATTGTCACTTATTCGTTATAGAATACATTTGAGACAATAGCAATTGGATTTTTTATCAAGATTTAGTGATATAAACCAATTAAAACTAACCAAATAACTAAAGTATGAAAAAAAGATTTTTTTTAAGAACTGGTATCCTATTGTTGTTTTTTATAACAACATGGAGCAGTATCGCTCAGATTAAAGTTACAGGTACAGTAAAAGATGATTTAAGCTTAATTTTTGGAGTCACTGTAATTGAACGCGGGACAAATAATGGTGTACTTACAGATTTTGACGGTAATTTTATTATTACTGTAAAATCTGAAAAGTCTGTTTTACAACTTTCTTATATTGGGATGAAAACAATTAGCCAAGTAGTAGGACAGCAAACAAGTTTCAACTTTACTATGGAGGAAGATGCCGCACAACTAGATGAAATAGTGGTTGTAGGTTATGGCACACAAAAGAAAAGTGACTTAACAGGCTCTGTATCTTCTGTGAAAACTAGTCAATTACAAACACAATCTGCCTCTAATGTTAGTGATCTGTTACAAGGACGTGTTGCTGGTTTACAGATGGTGAAAAGTAGCGACAATCCAAATGCAGCATCCGAAGTACGAATTCGTGGCGCCAGCTCTTTATTTGGCACAAATGAGCCTTTAGTAGTAATAGACGGGTTTCCTTTTGGAAATGACTTAAGCGGCCTAAAGCAAATAAACCCTGCTAACATCGAGTCTATGGAAATCTTGAAAGATGCCTCGTCTGCAGCAATTTATGGTTCTCAAGGTGCGAATGGTGTTATTTTAATTACAACTAAAAGCGGTAAAATTGGAAAAAGTAAGATTTATGTAAGATCTCAAATTTCAGTGGGAAGTTTTACATCTGAATTTGACAGATGGAAAGATCCTGTTTTAATGGCTCAATTATCAAATGAATCAAAAGTTAATGGCGGGTTCTTACCTTTGTATATAGGCGAATTTAATCAAGGTGTGTATTATCCTTCCATACAAGAATTAGAAACTGGTGAATATCCTCATTTTACAGATTGGACAGATGTTGTATTTAGAGATATGAGAATAACTAAGAATTTAACTGTAGGTGCCAACGGAGGTAATGAAGATTCACGCTATAACATAGCATTAAACTACTGGGATGAAGAAGGACAATATAAAGAACATAATTATGATCGTTTAAATGTTGTAGCTTCTTTAAATCAAAAAATAACAAATAAACTTTCTGCACGCATAAATACTAACGTAACATTTACCAATACACAAAGAGATAACGGTACAGCGTTTAACAGAAACCCATTGTTTCCTATTTATAATAACGGAAATCCTGAAGATGGTTTCTTTAGAACTAATGAAATGGATTTTGGCAATCCTGTAGAGCGCAGGGCTGCTGGTTTTGTTGATAAAGGCGAAACTTTAGACTTAATTTTAAATGCTGCTTTAACCTACAATATTACACCGCATTTAAAACTACAATCTACTGTAAGTTATAAACATGGAGCGACTACTACCGATAGCTATACACCAATAGGTTTTAATAACTCGTTTGATGGTATAGCTGCTATATACAATTATAAGGACAGTAGTTTTTCATCAGAAAATTTCCTAACATATACAAATAATTTTGGTAAACACAATATCTCAGCAATGGTTGGTTGGACGTATCAAAAAAACACGAATAGAAGCTCTTATTTAGAAGGTAGAGATTTTATTAGTGATGCCCTGACTAACGAAGCTTTAGATTTATCGGCTGTAGATAATAGGGTTATAAGAAATAGTGCTGCTGAAACTGGTTTAGAGTCTGCCTATACGAGATGGACATATAATTATGATGGAAAATATTTATTAAACCTTACCGCAAGAGCAGATGGATCTACCAAGTTTGGAGCCAATAATAAATGGGGATATTTCCCTTCTATTGGTGCTGGATGGAATGTTCACAAAGAAGGTTTTTTTGGAGATAACGACACATGGAATACTTTTAAAATAAGAACAAGCTTTGGTGTAACTGGAAACCAAGGAGTTTCGCCTTACCAAACACTCACAAGGTACGGAAGTGATGTTTTTTATAATGGAACGGATTGGGTTACAACTATTGGTCCTGGTACTATTGGAACATCAGGCAGATTTACAACTTTTGTTGGAATACCAAGTAAAGATTTAAAATGGGAATCTACATCACAGTTTGATATTGGGTTTGAAACACAATTCTTTAATAATAAATTACGATTCGAATTTGATTACTATATTAAAAGAACAACAGATCTTATAAGAAACAAAATACTAGCCCCTTCAACAGCCTTTGATTTCCTTCCCGTAAATGATGGGGAAATTGAAAATAAAGGACTGGAAATGACTATAGAATATAGAAATTTAATTAACTACGGTAATTTCAAATTCACGCCTTTATTAACTTTAAGTGGTAATAAAAATAAGGTGATCGACATCGGAACCGCCGCAGATGCTGGTTTAATTGAAGATTTATATGGTAATATCTATTTGCCAAACAGAAATAACGTGTTTTTTGCGCAACTTGCTAATGTATACGCTATTGGGCAACCCGCTCGTTCATTTTATGGCTATAGAACAGATGGGTTGATACAAAATGCTGAGGATGCAGCAGGACATTTGGGACCAAGAGGAATTATTGGCCGTGTAAAATATGTAGATTTAAGTGGAGATGGTAAAATAGGTCCAGAAGACAGAACGATAATAGGAAACCCGAACCCAGACTTTTTTGGAAGTTTAAATTTAGCCTTTCAATACAAGAAATGGGATGCTTCTGTGTTTTTTGATGGTGTTTATGGAAATGAAATTTTCGACATGCAAAAATACACGCGTACAGCAGCTATTAGTAAAAGATGGACACCAGATAACCCGAACAATGAGTACAGAAGACATATAGATATTTCTGGAGGCGATTTGGTGTCAGATCACTATGTGGCTGACGGTTCATATTTACGTCTGCAAAATATTTCATTAGGTTATACCACAGAAATTCGTAAAATAGCAAACACTAAACTGAGACTGTATTTAAACGTAGATAACATATACACTTGGACCAAATATGCTGGTTACTCACCAGAAGTTGGTCTAGAGGGTTTAGACTTTGGAGGTATACCAAGAACAAGTACAACAACTATAGGATTAGACATAACATTTTAAACAATAAAAGATGAAAAAAATTAAATTATTAACAATATTGTTTTTGGTATTAAGCTTTAATGCTTGTACCGATTTGACAGAGGAGCCAATTGGATTTTATACAGATCAAAATTTCTTCCAAAATTCAGAAGAATCAGAAATCGCCTTGCTTTACGCTTATAAAGTGTTTAATTTTCAAGAATATATGTCGGGCTGGTTCGACCAAGGGCTATTAACGTCAGATTTTTGCGTTCCTAAACCAGGAGAAACACAAAACGGAAGAGATGTTTTATGGTCTTGGAATATGGATGCCAATACAAAGTCTTTTCGTGATTTCTTCAAATTTTCCTATATAGGCATTAATCGTGCCAATGCAGTTATTAAAAATCTAGATGGGTTTGATGCAAACACAACAGAAGAGCAAATAAAAATTAATCAAATTGTTGGAGAAGCAAAATTTCTTAGAGCTTGGCACAATTTTGTACTTGTTCGATTGTTTGGAGCCATTCCACAAAGAGAATCAATTATAGAAGAATTAAATGAAGTGGATATTCCTTTAACTAGTATTGAAGGGGTGTATTCAAATATTATAGCAGATTTAGAAGCTTCAGAAAGTTTAATGCAAATGAATAAAGTATATGCTAGAGCAAACAAAGTTACTGCCCAAGGATTGTTATCTAAAGTGTATATTACTTTAGCATCTAGTAAAGCTACAGGTGTACCAAGATACGAATGGGTTTCAGATGCAGATGAAATGTATACTAAAGCTGCTTTATGGTCTGGAAAAGTTGTAAACGAACAAGGTATTCACGCTATGGCAGAAACAAATAGAGCACTTTTTGATTATGATGGACCAAATAATAGTCAAGATTATAATCTTTTTGCTCGTGAATCAGAATTCATGTTTTACCCTAGTCAAGATAGATCTGCACCTCATTACACTCAAACACTTGGTAACTTATTTGTAGCATTTAATGGTTATGGTCCATATCAGTACCAAGAATTAGACGGATCATTCACAAGAGGTTTTACAGGCTGGGAAGTGTATCGTGTTAATCCAGAGTTTTATCAAACATTTCCATCTGGAGATTTAAGAGCTTCAGGGTTGTATACAACTAAAATTTATAATGCAAATGGTGCAGAGATTAATAGAGGTGCTGATCCATGGATTATTTGTAAGAAATATATAGATCCTTTAGCGCAATGGGGTCGCGATGATACTAAAACCATTTTTATGAGATTCTCTGATATTGCTTTAATATATGCAGAAGCACAAGGAGCAAATACTGAAGGATATACTTGGATTAATAAAATTAGAGACAGAGCGGGATTAGCAGATTTAACTCCTGGACTTTCTACCGATGCCTTTAGAGATGCTGTTGTTAATGAAAGAGGCTTCGAACTTCATTTTGAAGGGCATCGCCTATTAGATTTAAGAAGAACACACCAAGTAATAGAAAAAATAAACAAAGGTAGTATACCATACGCGTACTTCTTTCCTTTACCACAAGTTGAGGTAGATTTAAACCCAAACATTAATGCAGATCCAGAAAAAAGAACTCTAAATTAAAAAAAGATGAAAAACAATATTTTAAAATTTATTGGTGGTTTATTTTTTATAAGCCTATTAATGATAAGTTGTCAAGAAGACCCATGGGATGCTATTGACGAACACACCTTCCATGAAAGAAATATTTTGAGCGTTGATCTTGGGGTGTTCACAACTGGTACGCCTATAATTTCAAGAGATGAAACAAGCGCTTCTATAAAATTATTCATTTTAGGTGAACCAGATTTTGACATAGCTGCTGTACCGGTTGATTACGTTGCTGTTTCATTCGGAGCTTCAACCACAGCAAGACCAGGCTCTACATTAGATTTTAATAATGCTGAGCTTAAATCTACAATCACAGTAACCTCTGAATCAGGAAAATCTTTAGATTGGGATATTTATTTAACTATAATTCCTGTAAATTATGCAGAAATGCAATACCAAGCCATTAATGGTGGGGTTTGGTGGTGGACACTCTACGTTCCTGGAGTGGAATGGAAAGAAACATTTGATGTGTCTGGATATTGGATTGATGATTCTAACGGAAATATTGCAGGAACTAGAAATGGTAATAATGTAAGACCAGCTTGGGCAGATGCTGTAACAGATAATTTGTTAACAATGACACCTGATGGTAAGTTTACAGTTAACCCAGGTCCAGATGACGAATTTGGAGGTCCTGCACTTGGAAACTACAACGTTCTTAGTTTTTCGTCAGGTCGTTTCTATTACCAAATTGACTCTAAGGTCGTTACTTTTATTGACGATCTAACTGGCAATGAGCAAAAATGGGTTGTAAGAACAGATTTAATACCAAATACTAAGGTTGTCTTTAACCTTGGTCAAACAGGATCGCAAGGAGCAGGTTCTTCTACTATATTAGAATTAAGATAAATTTGAGTTATTTATTAAAAGCAAACTTCCAAATTTTATGGAAGTTTGCTTTTCTTATGAAATTTTCAGTTAAGAATAAAATTATGAGATTTTTATTTAAAAGTAAAATTATTATTTTTAGTTGTTTTATCTTCCTTTTTTCATGTAAAGAAGATGCTATTTCTATAGATGATAACGGAGTAACAAACTTGGAATTATCTGTAACATTAACAGAAAACCCTTCCGGTATCGCTCCGCTAACGGCAGTAATAAATACTTCCTCTTCAAATTCATATCACAAAGTAGCAATCACAATTAAAGGAAAAAACGATGATGATCTTTATTATGAAATTAACGATTTAAAACCTTCACACAGAATTCCCGTATTAGGTTTGTACGCAAATCATTCAAATACAATCCATTTTATTGCAAAAAATAATCTTGGCAAGATAATTTCTGAAAAAGAATTTACAGTTTCAACCTCTCCTGTAGATATACTTAATTTACCAACAATTGAAATCTTAACTTCAAATTTAGCCGAAAGATTTACACTTGTTGAATATAGAACGATTACGAACAAACCTTTTATCTTTGATATGCATGGAGAGATTAGATGGGTTTTAAAATTTGAAGAAAGTGGTATTCAACCCATAGTATCAAATAATTCTCCAATCATTTTTATAGGAGACAAAAATAAACCTAAATATTATAAATACAATTGGTTGGGTGAAGTTTTAGACGAAATAACAATCCCAAATAGTGAAATGATTACACATCACTCGCAATTTACCCATCCAAATGGTGGAGATATTATTCCAATTGATACCGAAGATGCGATAGGGTCTTTAATTTGTCATTTTGATGAGTCTGGCAACATATTGAAACAATGGAATATGAATGAGATTGTATTAAACTACCTCCCAGAAAATCAAGACATGATGGTTATAGGTAAAGACTGGTTTCATTGCAATTATGCAAGTTATGATGCAACAGATAATTCTATAATACTTTCAGGAAGAACCTCAATCGGTGTTGTGAAATTAGACTACAATACTGGTGAAATAAAGTGGATTTTAGGAGATCCTCAAAAAAAATGGTATCAATATCAAGGCTTAAGAGATTTAGCATTACAACCCATCGGAAATACGCAATTACCACTAGGGCAGCATTCACCCATTAAATTGCCTAACGGGAATATGTTATTATTAGATAATGGTTGGGATGGCTATGATAGAAAAGCCAATGAAGACGGGCTAATAAACGGAGGAAGACAATACAGTAGATTGGTAGAGTACACAATAGACGAAACCGCTATGACAGTAAATCAAGGCATGCAATACGGTAAAGAAAAAGGGCAAGAATTGTACTCTAGAATTGTTGGAAACACAGGTTATGATTTAAAATTAGATTCTAGATACTGTCTTTTTGGTGCTATTGCTTATAGTTTTAATGCAAACGACGTGCCAAATACGGAAGGAAGAATTATTGAGGTAGATAATTTTGGCAATCTATTGTTTGATGCTAAGTTAAATACTCAAGTATCTTCCAGCCTATTTTATAGAACTGAAAAAATAGATTTTGAATCAATTATGAAGTCGATTAAGTAGCACAAAATTTTACACATGAATTATTTTATACGAAGTAAAGAAAATTTTAAAATCATTAAAATGAAAAATATAATTCCATTTATAGCAACGCTATTTTTAATAGCGTATCAAACGCAGGCGCAGGCAAAATACCAAGAACTAGAGTTGCCTTCAATAATAAGCGATCATATGGTATTGCAACAAAATGTAACTTGTGCTATTTGGGGTTTTACGGATGCCAATAAGAGCGTTACCGTTTCAATTCAAAACAATGAAGTTTCAGCGAAGGCAGATGCAGACGGAAAATGGGCCTTAAAGCTTCCTGAACTCAAAGATGGTGGACCTTACGAAATGACAATTACCGCTGGCACCAATATAAAAACTATAAAAGATATATTAGTGGGCGAAAATTGGATAGGATCTGGGCAATCTAATATGGAATGGCAAATGGCATGGACCAAAAACAGAGAAACAGAAATAGCTAAAGCAAATTACCCTAACATACGTTTGTTCACTGTAGCACGTGCTATTGCAGGTACACCTCAAAAAAACGTTGAAGGAAAATGGATAGTTTGTACTCCAGAAAATGTAAAAAAATTTTCAGCTGTATTATATCATTTCGGAAAAAATATTCATCTAAATCAACAAGTTCCTATTGGACTTATCCACTCTAGCTGGGGTGGCACACCTGCCGAAACTTGGGTTAGTAAAGAGCGTTTAGACCAAATGCTAGAAATAAATTTCTTAAAAAATAGTTTGGCTGAAAGTACAAAAGAATTTGATAGAGATATTGCAGTATTCAAACAAAAAGTAGCAGAAACGGCAAACAAAGAAAATGCCATAACAAATGTTCCTGATATTCTAGGTATGTACGATATAATATCAGGAAAAATTGGTGGTATCTACTCAACTGTTCTTACTGTTGAAGAAAAAGATGGTAAATTAATTGCCTTTACTAATTGGAATAAAAATTCTCGAAAAGTAGCTTTTGAAGACGGTGAATTAAGGTTTAGTTTCGATTTACCAAATTTTGCAGAAGGTGAATTTGAAATTAAATGTAAATTTTTTGAGGGTGTTTTAAGAGGTAATATTCTTGGAAATAATAGCGATAATCCTATCAACGGCATTAAGCGTAAAAACATTAAAAAAGGACTTGTTTTAGCAAAACCTGCACAACAAAACAATCCTTCATACTTATTTAATGCTATGATAGCGCCACTTATACCTTACACCATAAAAGGAGTTATTTGGTATCAAGGCGAATCCAATGTAACCAGAGCAGATAAATACACTAAGTTGTTTTCTAATTTAATTACAGATTGGAGAACACGTTGGGAACAAGGCGATTTTCCATTCTATTATGTACAATTAGCGCCTTTTGCATATAATAATGACCCAGACGCCATTGATAGTGGATTACTAAGAGAATCACAACTACAAACTTTGCAAACCAAAAATACGGGTATGGCTGTTGTTACAGATATTGGTAATGTAAACGATATTCATCCAAGAAATAAAATTGATGTAGGACGGCGTTTAGCATTATGGGCTTTAGCAAAAGATTATGGACAAGAGGATTTGGTTTTTTCCGGTCCTATATATAAATCTATGAAAATTGAAGGTAACAGCATTCGTTTAGATTTTGATCATGTTGGAAGTGGATTAATGGCTAAAAATGGTGATTTAACACATTTCACGATAGCAGGAGAAGACAAGTTATTTATTGTTGCAAATGCAAAAATTGAAGGAAATTCTGTTGTTGTTTCTAGTCTAAAGATAAACAACCCTGTTGCTGTAAGATTTGGTTTTACGAACGGGGCAGAACCCAATTTATTTAATAAAGAAGCCTTGCCAGCATCTACGTTTAGAACAGATAATTGGTAGATAAGTTTTAAATTATAAAAATGAGATTAAAGAAACACGAAAACAACCCTATATTAAGTCCAAACCCTAAAAATAATTGGGAAAACCTAGCTGTGTGCAACCCAGGTGCATGGTATGAAAACGGTACTTTTTACATGGTGTATAGAGCCGCAGGCGATGATCAAGAACATATTATTAGATTTGGTTTAGCTACCAGTAAAGACGGTGTAAACTTTGAAAGAGAAGATAACAGTCCTTGTTTCGGTCCTAGTATAGATGGTCCAGATCAAGGTGGTGTTGAAGACCCGAGAATAATAAAATTTGGAGATGAATTTTATGTTACGTACGCTTATCGGCCCTTTCCTCCTGGTCAATACTGGAAATTTAAACACGACAAAATTAGACTACCTGAAACTGGAATAGAAGCCCCAAAAGTTTTAAAAGACAATGTTGCCAATTCTGGATTAGCAGTAACTAAAGATTTTAAACAATGGCGACGATTAGGAAGAATAACAGCATCTAATTTAGACGATAGAGATGTTATTTTATTTCCTGAAAAAATAAATGGGAAATTTGTAATGCTGCACCGTCCAAAAGAATGGATTGGTGATGCATATGGTTGCTCACGTCCTGCTATTTGGATTAAATACTCTGATGATTTGATGGTTTGGAACGAACCTAGCACATTATTATTAGCAGGAATTGAAAACTCTTGGGAAGAAAAAGTTGGAGGTAGTACGCCACCATTAAGAACCAAAGATGGTTGGCTAGTTATTTATCACGGTGTTGAAAATGGTGGACTTGGATATTACAGAGTTGGTGTTGCATTACTTGATATTGATGACCCAACCAAAGTAATTGCTCGACATTCAGATTGGATTATGGAGCCTGAGCACGATTACGAAATTGATGGTTTCTACAAAGGCTGTGTATTCCCAACTGGAAATGTTATAATCGATGATACACTTTATGTATATTATGGTGCTGCCGATAAACATATTGGCCTTGCTACTTGCGATATTAATGAGTTATTAACAAAATTAAAATCTTAAATATGAAGTTTTTAAAGGCCTTACAATTTGCATCGTTTGTTTTCTTACTTCTAAATCAAGGATGCAGTTACAAAACAGAAAATAAGGGAATTCAAATACATCCTGAAGACATCATATCAAAAAATATTATTGGAAATGGTGTGCAATGGTCAGCTTATCCACATGCAGATTCGCCCGCAGCAGAATGGGGAGACCTGATGACCGATGAAAAATGGCAAATGAATTATGATCGTCTAGATTATATGCAGCCAAATATATTTCGAGTTTTAGACCAGGCCAATTGGAGATATATAACTGGTTTTGATGACGAAAATAATCCTATTATCGATTTTAATACAACCGAAATAAAGTCTTTAGAAAGAATTCTAAAATACGCTCAAAAAAACAATATAAAAGTGCTTTTAGGAGAGTGGGGAACGCCTTATAAATTTCATGATTTAACCGAGGGACACGGCACAAAATACACTGGAACCGATGATCCAAAATGGATTAATGGGATTGTTAAATTTTTAGATTATTTAATCAACAAAAGAGGCTATACTTGTATACAGTATTATAATTTAGTGAATGAACCTAACGGATATTGGGCAACGACTGAAGGAAGTTTTAGTTCTTGGTCAAAAGGTGTTCAATTATTACATAGTGAGCTCGAAAAACATGGGTTATTAAATAAAGTTTCAATTGCAGGACCAGATGTTGTTGCGCATTATGATAATCCTAAATCTGAATATACAGGTCCTGGTTGGGTTGAAGAATCTGTTAAACAGTTAGATGATTACTTGGGCATTTATGATGTGCACGCATACACCAATTATGAGCTTGTTAGGTCTGGTAAATTCAAGGCCTTTTATTCTAAAATTTCGGGGTACACAAAAAAAGTAAATAAAGAAATATTTTTCGGTGAAATAGGGTTTTCACCTTATGGAGACGAAAACAAAAAGCGAATAAAAGAAGATTTATATGCAAGTGGAGATAGCCAAATGGATGTTTATGATTATAGCTATGGCGTAGATATGGCGGATGCTGCAATTCAAATAATGAATGCTGGATATACAAGTGCGATGGCATGGGCTTTAGATGACGCGATGCATACAAAGGGTGATTTAGGAGAAAAAAATCAGCTTAAACGTTGGGGTTTTTGGAATAGTTTAGGAACCGAAATTTGCAAGAATCCAGATGATGAAAACATTCGCCCATGGTTTTACACATGGTCATTAATGTCTCGATATTTTCCAAATGGATCAAATATTATTAAATCAGATAGCACTAATATTGATGGCGTAAGGTTAACAGTCGGCACAAAGGGAGATGACATGAGTATCGCTATTGTAAACAATTCTGACATAAATCAAAGCCTCCAAATTAATACTGACAAACTAAAACATATTAAAAATTGGAAAAAATTTATCTATTCAGACAAATTAATGCCTGTAGATGAAAACTACTTTCCAATACCTTTAGAAAAACAGTTACAATTAGATAACAAAAAATTTATAACAATAAAGATTCCAGCTAAAAGCTTTATCCTTTATACCTCTTTTCAATTTTAAAACTACATCAAAAAATGATTAAAGAAAGTATAAGTAAACTCGATTTTTTTCTATTAATAGCTTATATCATATTTATAATTTGGTGGGCTTTAAAACATGCAAAAAATAAAGATTCTGATTCTTATTTTTTAGCAGGAAGAAATTTAAAATGGCCCGCAATTGGTTTGTCCTTATTCGCTGCAAGTGTTTCAAGTTCTACACTAATGGGACACTCGGGAGAAGGTTTTATAAGTGGCATTGCTGTTTTTAATTACAATTGGATTTCAATTCTGGTAATGGTATTCTTTTCGTTATTCTTTCTTCCTTTTTATATTAAATCAGGCATATTTACGATGCCAGAATTTTTAGAAAGACGATTTGATAGAAAATCTAGAGTGTTTTTCTCATCAATCTCTATTATAGGAAATATATTTTTAGATTCTGCAGCCACACTTTATACGGGTGCTTTAATTATTAAGTTAATTTTCCCAGAAGCAGAGTTTATGTGGATTATTATAGGAATGGCAGCAGTTGCTGGTAGTTATACGATTATTGGAGGCTTATCTTCGGCTATTAATGCCGACATTATTCAAGCTGGAGTGCTCATAGTTGGTTCGTCCATACTTTCTATTTATGCTATAAATAGCATAGGTGGTTGGGAAGAATTTCAGGTATTATTTAATGAAGGTGTTTGGCTAAAGCTAACAAGACCGTTAGACGATCCTACCGTACCATGGTTAGGTATGATTATAGGAATTCCTATACTCGGATTTTATTTTTGGGGAAACAATCAAGTTATGGTTCAACGGGTACTTTCGGCTAAATCTATCGATCATGGTAGAAAAGGTGTTTTATTAGTAGGATTTTTATATTTATTTACACTTTTCATATTTATTATTCCAGGTTTAGTGGCAAGAGGCATCAACCTTTTTGGTGTGGAAAATTTACCTTTAGAAATTATCAATGGTTCTGATTTAAAAGCTAATTATGGAATTAATACAGACCAGGTGTATCCAAAATTAATAATGAAACTGTTACCTGTTGGTCTTATTGGAATTATTTTATCTGCCATGATTTCAGCATTGACATCAACATTAAGTGCCACGTTAAGTTCTGTTTCTACCCTATTTGTAATGGATTTTTATAAAAAATTTGATCCAAAAGCGGATAGTGCTAAACTCGTTAGAGTTGGTCAAATCACAGCATTTGTAGCTTTAGTAATTGCGGTTATTTGGGCACCATTTATTCAGCAATTTGATTCTTTAGTTTCGTACTATCAAGAAGTTATATCTTATTTAGCACCACCGATTGTGGGTACTTTTTTTATAGGACTATTTTGGAAACGCTCTAATTCTAAAGGTGCTTTAAGCGGACTCATGTCTGGTTTAGTGGTAGCGGCTTTATTAATGACCATGAAATATATATTTGATATTGAAATAGGAATGCATTTTTTAATTTTAGCTCCTATAATCCTTATTTTTAGTTTATTAGTTAATATTATTGTTAGTCTATTAACTGAAATGCCAGATGCAGAAAAGGTAGAACAGAATACTTGGGATATTTCAATCTGGAAAAAGGAAACTGAAGAACTAAAAGATGTAGTTTGGTATAAGAACCACAGAATACTATCACTTTTTCTAGTGATGGCATGCTTTTTAATGTTTGCCTTATATTTCTAAGCTCCTTATTTGATGAAAAAAAACAGCGTTGACTACTATTCAGTTTATCAAAAAATTCATATTTGATAGAAACATTTATAATATTAAAATTAACATTATTTAAAATTCACAACGGGTTAATTTAGAATTGTAATAGCACAAAGTAAATATTGACCGATTAAATGGGGTGGCTCGCCCAATGCATGAGAAGTGCTGATTTTAGGTAGATTTATTAATAAATAATAAAATAAGATAAAATGAAGATTAAAGTAGGCTTTTTAATATTGATGTTTGCTTGTGTCCAAAAGAGCGTTTGTCAATGTGATGCCGTCACAGTTGAAAGTGTGACTAATTTTACTCCGTTTGTATTGGATTCTATCGCAGAGTCAGAGGGCCTTCGAAATGGACTAGAGTACAATGGCGCTAACGTGTTTTTCCCTGTGAACGGAAATAACAGCCTAAAAAGCATCGTATTAGTTTCGGGATATACCGTAGGACAAAAATATGTGATGGGTTGGGCTAGGTATTTAGCTTCTCGTGGTTTCGTTTGTATGACAATCGGTACGAATTCTTTGACTGATTTTCCATCAAGAAGAGCAAATGCACTTATTGATGGTATGGAAACGATACGGCAAGAAAATAATAGACAAACTTCGCCGCTGTATCAAAAAATTGACACCAGTAGTATTGCAGTTGGTGGATGGTCTATGGGCGGAGGTGGAGCTCAATTAGCAGCTAAAATAGACCCTAGAATTAAAGCAGTACTTGCAATCACTCCTTGGTTACACGAAAATACATTATCTATTTCTGATTTGAACCACAATGTGCCTGTTTTAATTATTAGTGGTGAGCTTGACCCAACAGCACCAGTAGCTAGACATGCAAATTTGCATTATAATTATACTCCGAGCGCAACCCATAAGTTGCTTTTTGAGATTTCCGGTGCAAATCATAATATTCCTTTAAATCCTTTAATAGGTAATGGAGATGTTGGTAACTTAGGGTACGCTTGGTTGAAGTTGTTTTTAGAAGATAATAATTGTTATTGCGATATGCTTAGTGATGCTTCTTTAAATAAAAATTCAACGGCTTCAAAATATTTGACAAATCTTGGTTGTTCACCACTTTCATCAACACATATTAAATATAGGGATCTAAATATTCAGATATTTCCAAATCTAGCAACGTATGAAATTGGAATTAAATTTTCTAAACAGCAACAACTTAAATATATAATATATGATATATTAGGCCAGCAAATCAAATTTGGAAAAGTAAGTTCGGGTGACAAAATAAGAGTTGAAGAATTATCTATAGGAATGTATTTTTTGAAAGTGGAACAAAAAGTATTAAAATTTTTAAAAAAGTAAAAAAGTTGAAATCTTAGCGGAATAAATACCGTTTAACACCCCCATAGGTCTGGATTTGTCGTTTTCCTTTTA
>ENA-ORXF01000471-ORXF01000471.1-marine-metagenome-genome-assembly--contig:-NODE-471-length-29662-cov-16.279500_pt1 | contig 29662 bp, 25 predicted proteins | sample MGYA00237864_ERZ511476 | MGnify/ENA primary metagenome ERZ511476 (study PRJEB26306, sample SAMN06343908) | marine metagenome | isolation source: coastal waters | place: Atlantic Ocean: West Antarctic...
TTACTGATTTTATTACCTTTTTATCAATCCATAGCCCTTGACATTGGTGCACTCGAGTAATAGTGTGCACATATGGGGAAAAGTGGCAAAAAGTGGTGTTCAAGACTGCTTTTTTGATAAGGAAAGGTTAAAAATGTTTCGAGGCAGTGATCCGATAAATATGGATTCGAAAGGTCGAATGGCGATTCCAACTCGCTATCGCGATCTATTGTCTCAATTATGTGGTGGTGATTTAGTGATTACCATCGATATGAAATCAACCTGCCTAACGCTCTCTCCACTGCCTGAGTGGAAGAAATTCGAAGAGAAAGTAGCCGCATTACCTGCACTTGACGATCTTGGTGAGATGCTTAGCCGATTCGTTGTTGGTCAGGCTAAAGATATCCAGCTCGATGGTAGTGGACGCGTATTGATACCGTCTGAACTGCGTGATTACGCGGAGATCGAGAAGAAACTGATTTTAGTTGGCCGAACTCAGCGGTTAGAAATTTGGTCAGAACAAAATTGGAATATTGAGCGCGAAAAATCGCAACAAAACTATCGCGGCATGCTGACAGATAGAGATCGTATGTCAGATGCCCTTAAAAATCTGTCTTGGTAAATGGAATCGATTGTGACTGAGCATACGACGGTACTATTGGAAGAAGCGATTGAGGCGTTAGTTAGTGACGTTGACGGCTTCTATGTCGATGGCACTTTCGGACGCGGGGGTCATTGTGCAGAGTTGCTAAATAAGCTATCCCCCAAAGGGTCGGTGATGGCCGTTGATAAAGACCTTCAGGCGATCAGTGCAGGCAAAGATAAGTTTTCGGATGATGCGCGAATTAATTTTGTACATGGTAGTTTCGCTGATTTGAGCGACTTTATAGAGAAACAAAATCGTATTGGCAAGGTGTCCGGTGTGTTGCTAGATCTGGGTGTTTCATCTCCGCAGCTTGATCAGGCGGAACGAGGATTCAGTTTCATGCGTGACGGTCCGTTGGACATGCGTATGGACACTACCAAGGGTTTGTCAGCAGCGGAGTGGATTGCAGCGGCCGAGGAGCAAGACATTGCTCAGGTCATCAAACAGTATGGTGAGGAGAAGTTTGCTCGCCGCATGGCTAGCGCTGTAGTTCGTGAGAGGGTTAAAGAGCCTATTACTAGGACCGTCCAGTTAGCCTCAATACTAGCCGCGGCTCATCCTGCTTGGGAGCGCGGACGGCATCCAGCGACCAAAGCATTTCAGGCCATACGAATTTTTATTAATCGCGAATTAGCCGATTTGGAAATATTGCTCAAACAGGTGATCGATTTGCTAGAGATTGGTGGTCGGTTAGTTGTAATCAGCTTTCATTCATTAGAAGACCGGCATGTGAAGCGGTTTATCCGCGATCAAGAGAGAGGCATTAAGTTGCCCAAAAATCTTCCGATTAGAGATGTTGAGCGCGGAGTTCGACTAAAAAAATTAAGCAAAGCAATTAAGCCTTCCGACTTTGAAATTGGCCAGAATGTGCGCTCTAGAAGCGCGGTAATGCGTGTTGCTGAAAGAGTAGCCTGAAATGTCTGTCTATCAGTCGCCCAGTTTTTTCTCGACGCCTTTGCAAGTGGCGACAGTTTGGTTGTCGCTAGTTATCACGGCGATATCGGTGGCATATGTCAGTCACCTATGCCGAGAACAATACGCTGAACTGGTTAGTTTAGAGGCTAGCGCTAACCAAATGCAGATCGACTACGGCAGATATTTACTTGAGCAGAGCGCCTGGGGTTCACTGCAACGCATAGAAACATCGGCGGTTGAGAGATTTAGTATGCATAGCCCAAAATCTGCTGAGATTGTAATTGTTAGAAACCCTTGAAGACGCAGTATTGACGTATTTAAAGTCACTTTAGTGATGTAAAGGTAGATTAAAAACGTGGCCAAAAAATCGGAACAGGCAGTTATTCCAAAGTGGCGTTACTATTTAGTAATGCTGTTTTTGGCTTCTCTGCCTCTGGTACTTTTAGTCAAAATCGCACAGTTACAGATTCTCCCAAGCCAAGAGCGCGGAGTAGATTTTCTTCAGAACCAAGGCGATAACCGCTCTATCCGCAAAGCAATTATTCCTGCCTATCGAGGCGTTATTACCGATCGGAACGGAGAGCCTCTTGCTGTTAGTACCCCAGTGACGGCGATCATAGTAAATCCTCAACAAATCCAAAATAAGGATATTGCCAAGCTAGCTGAGGTTATGAATCTTTCAGAAGCTCAGTTGAATAGTCGACTAACCCGTTACCACAAAAAGTCATTTATGTATTTGGCGCGACAGCTTCCCAAAGCGCAAGCAGATCGTATTCTCGAACTTAACATTCTCGGTATCTCAGCACGTAGAGAATATAAGCGGTTTTATCCGGCAGGTGAGGTTACTGCCCAGTTAGTAGGCTTTACTGATATTAATGATAGTGGGCAAGAAGGGATGGAACTCGCCTATGACACTTGGTTGACCGGCGAGCCAGGCGCCAAGAAAGTTGTGCAGGATCGTGCGGGTCGAATAATTAATGATATCTCGCTTATCAAAGCGGCACGATCCGGCGAAGACTTGAGGCTTAGTATTGATCTTCGAGTTCAGTATGCAGCCTACCGAGCACTTAAAAAAGCGGTCAATATGCACAATGCTAAATCTGGGTCCGTAGTAGTACTTGATGTGCAGACAGGCGAAGTTCTTGCGATGGTCAACCAGCCTTCATTTAACCCCAATGATCGTAGCAAGTTACGTCAAGATTCAATACGCAATCGCGCTATTACAGACTTAATGGAGCCTGGGTCTACGGTGAAGCCATTTACCATGCTGGCGGCACTTGAAAGTGGAATTTTTTCTCCTGAGAGTCTGATCAATACCAGCCCCGGGTATCTCAAAGTCGATTATAAGACTTTCGTTGACCCCCGTGATTATGGAGAACTAAGTCTGGCTGGTGTGCTTGCAAAATCAAGTCAGGTAGGCACCACTAAGATTGCCTTGGAGCTTGACCCGGACTTTACCCGCGACCTATTTCAACGGGTTGGGTTTGGTGAGGTCATCGGTAGTGGTTTTCCTGGTGAAACCTTAGGTACCTTGCCGGCGTATCGAAAATGGGATCAGGTTACTCAGGCAACCTTTGCGTTCGGTTATGGCTTAAGCGTTTCATCATTGCAGCTAGCCAGAGCTTATGCAGTATTGGCTAATGACGGAGTGCGTAGAGATGTATCTTTAGTTGCTCTTGATTCGGAGCCAGAGAGTTTGCGAGTCATTGATGCTGAGACGTCACAAAAAGTAAGGCATATGCTCAGAGCTGCTAGCGGGGCTAGCGGGACTGGTAAAAGGGCTATGATCGATGGCTATTCAGTGGGGGGTAAGACAGGCACTCTACATAAGGTCAAGGCTGGAGGAGGTTATGATGACAATCGCTATATGTCATTCTTTGCTGGATTATCACCGGCTGAAAACCCACGCTTAGTCACCGTTGTAGTTATTGATGAACCAAGCAATGGTATTTACTTTGGAGGCTTGGTCGCCGCGCCAGTATTTTCTGAGGTTACCGGTAGTGCTTTACGGTTATTGCAGGTTACTCCTGACCAAATAGATACTAACCGGTCGGTAGCGGGTATCCCTAAGTTGAACAAGAAGCGAGGTGAATCATGATCGGATTTGCTGCGCAACCTAAGATTTTATTATCTAACCTAATTCAGGGTTTAAATTTATCCAAAAAATGTCCTCGACTATCGGTTAAGGGGCTGGCTTTAGACAGCCGCAATGTGCAGCCAGGTTTTATATTTTTAGCGCTTAAGGGTCTCAAGAAAGATGGAATGAACTTTATTCCTCAAGCTATTGAGCGGGGTGCGATTGCCATTTTAATAGAGTCGGACAATGTTAATGGTTTGGGTGTCACGCAAATTAATAAAGGTGCTAAATACTCGATTCCAACAATAGGTATAGAGCGCCTATCTCAGTTCGTCTCACTTATCGCAGGACGTTTTTATGGTGATCCAACGGAAAGAATGACAGTGATTGCTGTTACTGGTACCAATGGGAAAACAACTTGCGCTCAGCTTTATGCGGATTTGTCATCACAAGTAAGTGCCCTCGCTAATACCTCACATGAGAATCATAAAACGGGTGTTGTCGGAACGTTGGGTCATGGCATAGCCGGTGAAAAGGTAGCTATAGATAACCATCTGGATTTAAGCGCTGGAGAAATTTTAGCCTCGCCACTGACAACACCCGATGCCATTACTATGCAGAAAATTCTCGCCGATCTACAAGTGGCAGGCTGCGATACGGTTGCTATAGAGGCCTCCTCTCATGCATTAGACCAGGGTCGAATTTCTAGTATTGCCGTGGACACTGCAATCTTCACCAATTTGAGCAGAGATCATCTTGATTATCACGGTGACTTAGCGGCTTATGCCGAGGCGAAGAGCAAACTATTTAAAATGCCCGGGCTACAAAATGCGGTGATTAATATCGATGATGCGGTCGGCAAAGCTATATTCTCTGATCTTGACCCTAACATACGAGCTATTAGCTATAGCTTAGAAAATATTACCGCCGATATTTACTGCCAAGCACTACATTTTTCTCCAATGGGTTTTCGTGCACTTATTCATACGCCCTGGGGTTCTGGTGAGATAGTGTCTAGGCTTTTAGGAAAATTCAATTTATGTAACTTACTGGCAGTTATTGGCGCTTTTGTCATTCAAGCAGATGAATCAGAATCTAATGCTTTCTCCAAAGTATTAAAAATAATACCAACCCTAAACTCTGTCAGCGGTCGGATGGAGTTAATCGATAATTTGAAGGGTCCAGCAGTCATTGTTGATTACGCTCACACCCCAGATGCTTTGGAGAAGGTATTAAAAACATTGCATCTACATTGTAAAGGCTCTCTTTGGGTAGTGTTTGGATGCGGCGGCGATCGGGATATTGGTAAGCGCGCTGAGATGGGTGAGATTGCTAAAAGTAATGCCGATAGGGTTATTGTGACCTCAGATAATCCGCGCACGGAGTCAGCGGCAAAAATCATTCAAGATATCCTCGTCGGTTCTACAAAAGATGTCATTGTTGAGGTTGATCGTAGAGCCGCAATTAACAGAGCTATTGGTGATGCAGGTGAAGACGATATTGTATTGATTGCCGGTAAAGGCCATGAAAACTATCAGATCTTAGGCGTCCAGCGGCTGCCCTTTAGTGACCAAATCGAAGCTCGACTTGCGCTCCGTGACACAGCCGATACAGATGCCCTTGGGGGTCACCTATGATACCTGAGATGTGTTTGACCGATGCAGCGTTACGATTTGGGGGTACGTTACTCAATCCTGATGGATGTTTCTCAGCAGTGTCCATTAACAGTCGCACCACTAATACGGGTGACCTTTTTGTCGCGATCCAAGGTGAAAACGTCGACGCCCATAGTTATCTGTCTAATGTTGCAGATAAGGTATCAGGCGCTGTCGTTTCTCGACATGATAAAACGCTAAATATTCCTCAGTGGGTAGTCCAGGACACAACAAAAGCGCTTGGCGATTTAGCGCAGTTAAGGCGGGAGCGCTTTGAGGGAACCGTTATTGCTCTGACCGGCAGTTCTGGTAAGACCTCGGTAAAAGAAGCTATTTCGATGATTCTGTCGCAGGAAAATAATGTCCATATCACCAGCGGCAATTTAAATAACCACTTTGGAGTTCCACTGACCTTACTCGCCATGGATTCACTGGCTGAGATAGCGGTAATAGAAATGGGCGCAAGTGCAGTGGGCGAAATTGATTATCTCTGCTCAATAGCCAAGCCAGATGTTGCTCTGGTTAATAATGCTCAGACTGCGCATATAGAGGGCTTTGGTAGTCTGGAGGCTATCGCCCTAGCAAAAGCGGAAATTTATCAGAGTCTAAGAGTTGATGGGACTGCAGTGTTGAATCTCGATCAGCCTTGGATTGCACAGTGGTTAGACATAATTGGCAACCGCAATTGTATTAGCTTCTCCTTGATAGATCCGAGCGCTAATTTATTTGCCAAAAACATTACAGATACTGGCGATGGTTATTTTAGTTTTGTTCTCTGCATTATGCCTAAACAGGGTGAGCCTTCTGAAGAAAGCGCAGTGCGGCTAAATAACCCAGGGGTACATTCCATTAGTAACGCGCTGGCTGCGGCTGCCTGTGCATTTGCTGTGGGAGCCAGTTTAGCTGAAATTATCCGTGGCCTAGAAAATACTCTACTAATTCCTGGTCGCCTACAGCGCAAGGTGTTATCCAGAAAAAGTGTTGTCATTGATGATAGCTACAACGCTAATCCTGAATCTTTTAAGGCCGCTATTGACGTGTTGTCGATGTCTAGTAGCTATCGGATTCTTGTTATGGGTGATATGGGCGAGCTGGGGGAGCAAACCGAAGAGTTACATCGAGAGGTCGGCGGGTATGCAAAAAAATTGCAAATCGATGCTCTTTACTCGGTTGGTGCCAATAGCGCGATCGCTAGTAAGGAATTTATGGGTCAGCACTTCCCAACTCAAAGGTCATTAATTGATTCACTTAAGGTAAAAATTATAGAGCTAGAAGCTTCGCATGAAAATATAACCATTTTAGTGAAAGGGTCGCGAAGCTCAAGTATGGAACATATTGTTCAAGCATTGATCAGTGGAGAAAAAAGCTCATGTTAGTTTGGCTTGCCGATTATCTTAGTCAGTTTTATAGCCCTTTCTCGATATTTCAGTACTTAACCCTGCGCGGAATTTTTGCTGTTCTAACGGCTCTAATCATTAGTTGGGTATTTGGGCCTATGGTCATTCGCAAACTGAATGATTTGCAGATGGGTCAGGCAATTCGCAGTGATGGGCCTCAAACGCATCTAAGTAAGGCTGGCACACCCACTATGGGCGGCGCTTTAATTCTTTTGGCCATATTCGTTAGCACTCTACTTTGGGCTGATCTGGGCAATCGCTATATATGGATAGTGTTAGGAACAACTCTAACCTTTGGGCTGGTTGGCTGGGTCGATGATTATCGTAAGGTAGTAGAAAAAAACCCACGCGGATTACCGGCGCGATGGAAGTATTTGTGGCAGTCGATTTTTGGTTTGACCGCAGCAATAACACTCTACTATACGGCGCAGACGCCCGCGGAAACTGAACTAATTGTGCCATTCTTTAAAAATGTAGCCCTATCAATGGGACCTTTTTACATACTATTTACCTACTTTGTCATCGTCGGTACTAGTAATGCTGTGAACCTCACCGACGGACTTGATGGTCTGGCTATTCTGCCCACGGTCATGGTCAGTGGCGCACTAGGTCTCATTGCTTACCTTACGGGTAATTATCAGTTCGCTGATTATCTTCATATACCTTATATAACCGGTGCAGGTGAGTTGCTAATTATTAGTGCCGCACTCTGCGGTGCTGGGTTAGGGTTTCTCTGGTTTAACACTTATCCCGCCATGGTATTTATGGGTGATATTGGTGCATTAGCTCTCGGTGCTGCGCTTGGTGTGATGGCAGTTATTGTGCGGCAAGAGTTTGTTTTAGCGATTATGGGAGGTGTGTTTGTAATAGAAACTCTCTCAGTAATCTTGCAGGTAGCTTCATTCAAATTGACAGGTAAGCGCATCTTTAGGATGGCACCTTTACACCACCATTATGAGTTAAAAGGCTGGCCCGAACCGCGTGTAATCGTTCGTTTTTGGATCATCACTGTTGTACTAGTGTTGATTGGCTTAGCGACGTTGAAAATTAGATAAAAAATGGCAAATGTAATGACAGAGACTAATCTTGTGAACCGCAGTGTAGCGATCCTTGGCATGGGTGCCACGGGTCTCTCTGTGGCCCGCTATCTGTCAGTTAAGGGTGTGTCATTTAGTTTGTTTGATAGTAGAGCGGAGCCGAAAACTCTTGCCGAGGTTAAAGCCAACTATCCGACTACAAAAATTATTACTGGTCCTTTTTGTAATGAAATGTTGATCGGGATCGACCTTATTGTGGTCAGTCCAGGTATCTCTCTAGCTGAGCCCGTGATAGTGAATGCTCTTAAAAATGGCCTTGAAGTTATAGGTGACCTTGAGTTATTTCTCTCTGCAGCTGAGGCGCCGGTTGTCGCGATTACAGGTTCCAATGGTAAGAGCACCGTAACAACCTTGCTGGGTGAAATGGCTAAGGCCAGTGGGCTAGACACGGGTGTGGGCGGTAATCTCGGTGTGCCTATGTTAGATCTGTTGGCGAGTGGTAGACAATTATATGTGGTGGAACTATCTAGTTTTCAGCTGGAGTTAATTAATGATCTTAAAGGTGCTACCGCCTGCTTACTGAACATAAGCCCAGACCATATGGATCGATACAAGAATCTAGACAATTATGTTGCGGCTAAACAGCGAATTTTTCAGGGTGCCGCAAGCATAGTGTCCAACCGTGAGGATAGTTTGATCGTTCCCTCTGGCGATCAACAGAATCATCTTACAACCTTTGGGCTAGACGTCCCTGTCCAGGGACAATTTGGGATTATGAGTTTTGAAGATACAGATTACCTATGCCGTGGAAACGAACGTTTAATCAGTATTGACAGTGTCGCCATGAAGGGTCGTCATAATTTAGCTAATGCACTAGCCGCAATGGCTCTTGGGTCCGCTGTTGGACTTAAGCTGAACGCTATTTTGACTACATTACAGGATTTTAAGGGTTTACCTCATCGCTGCGAGGTTGTTACCACGATCGACGAAGTATTGTTTATTGATGATTCCAAAGGCACCAATATAGGTGCCACAGTAGCCGCCATAGAAGGTTTTGGCTCAACGTCAGGCCCCAACTTACTGCTTATTGCAGGCGGTCAGGGTAAAGGGCAAGACTTTAAAGAATTGCGAGCTGCAGCAGGTCGGTTTGTAAAGTATGGCATCTTATATGGCGAAGATGCTCAGCAAATACAAGACGCTTTGCAATCGACCATCAATATTAAACGAGTTGAGACGGTTGAATCTGCGGTTAATCATGCTAAACAGTCTGCCGTGGCCGGCGACATCGTGTTGTTTTCTCCTGCGTGTGCAAGTTTTGACTTGTTTGCTGGGTTTGAAGAGAGGGGACGCCACTTTCAGCGTGCAGTGCTATCTTTCGATCACAGCAGTTTTGATCGCCATGATCAGGGGGCTTTATGTTAGTTACTATGCCCTCATACCTGTCGTTTCCCAAACAAAACAACAGACAATGGCATCTTGATATGCCGCTTCTATTACCTGTTTTAGCGCTTATGTCGATCGGATTTGTGATGATTAGTTCGGCATCGTTTAGCTTTGGCGATCATCGGTTGGGTGATGAATTATTCTTCTTTAAGCGACATATCGTCTATTTAGTACTAGCAGTTATTGCCATGACGGTGACTTTCCTCATACCACCTGGATTTTGGTCTAGTTACTCTCGATTATGGATGTTTTGTTCATTTGTCTTATTGGTTCTAGTTCTTATTCCAGGGATTGGCCGTGAGTTAAATGGCAGCCGCAGATGGCTTGCTTTTGGCGGGTTCACTCTGCAGGTGTCGGAGTTAGTCAAAGTGGCTACTGTCGTTTTTCTCGCCACTTATTTAGAGCAATATCGAGAAACATTAAGCGATGACTGGAGACACTTCGCTAAGTTAATGTTGTTACTGACACTGTTAACAATCTTACTTATCAGAGAGCCTGATTTTGGGTCGGTGGTTGTTCTTGGTGGCACCTTTATGGCGATGTTGTTTCTTGGTGGAGCTAAATTACGTCAGTATTTAATAATTATTGGCATAGCTGCTGCGGTACTTTGGTGGCTAAAGGACTCGTCGCCTTATCGAGTAGCGCGCATAACTGCATATCTTGATCCCTGGTCCGATCAGTTCAATAGCGGCTATCAATTAACACAGTCCTTGATTGCCTTTGGTCGTGGGGAATGGTTTGGCGTTGGTTTGGGTCAGTCGGTACAAAAAATGCTCTATCTCCCAGAAGCCCATACTGACTTTGTATTCGCGATCTTCGCAGAAGAGTTTGGATTCATGGGAGTCATTTGTTTAATCGGTCTCTATTGCATCATGGTGATGAGAATATTTAGCTTTAGCAAAAAAGCTATCGACCAACAGAGCTGGTATGCGGCTTTTGTTTTGATTGGGTTCGGGCTATTGATTAGCGTTCAAACGTTTATAAATTTGGGTGTTAATGCTGGGTTACTACCTACCAAAGGACTCACTTTACCCTTCGTTAGTTATGGTGGAAGTAGCTTGATTGTCTGCTCTGCGATGGTTGGCATGATGCTGCGTATTGGGCACGATTTAAATAGACCTGAAGTAACCACTCGGAGGTCTGCCTATGTCCGTCGATAAGCAACTTCGAGTAATGATTATGGCTGGTGGAACCGGAGGGCATGTATTTCCAGCCTTGGCAGTAGTCGAGCATTTACGTAGAGAAAATGTTGAGATTTCTTGGCTTGGAACTCGCGCAGGTATAGAGGCTGAATTAGTTCCAAAGCAAAACATTACTTTAAATTTTCTAAATATCGAGGGTATTCGTGGTCGCGGAATAATGGCTGTATTCAGAGCGCCTTTATTGTTGTGGCAGTCAATTGCTCAGGCGCTAGTTGTGTTGTCTGAATTTAAACCACAGGTAGTGCTCGGTATGGGCGGTTTTGCATCTGGGCCTGGAGCCGTTGCAGCCTGGCTAAAACGAATTCCAGTCGTTATCCATGAGCAGAATTCAGTTGCCGGAACCACCAATAAATTAAGTGCGATGTTCGCTAAGCGAGTCTTGCAAGGGTTTCCAAATACGCTTCCAAGAGGAGAGTGGTGCGGGAATCCAGTACGCGCGGAGATCAGTAAACTAGCTGCACCAGACCAAAGGCTTGCAAGACGTACCGGAAGGCTTAGATTACTCGTGATTGGGGGAAGTCGAGGAGCTCTTGCGTTAAATACGCTGCTGCCGAAGGCGTTGGCGCAGATTGAATCAGCTCAAAGGCCTGAAATATTTCATCAATCTGGCAACGCTCATTGGCAAGCCACTGTTGATCTCTATGCTGATGCAGATCTGGGTCTTGGAGATGGTGAGCTATCTGTGGTGCCGTTTATTGACTCTATGGAAACAGCCTATGAGTGGGCAGACTTTGTAATTTGCCGCGCAGGAGCGCTGACCATTGCGGAATTAACATCAGTTGGGTTAGGTGCGCTGCTTATCCCATTTCCGTTTGCTATAGACGACCATCAAACAGCTAATGGCCAAATGCTGGTTGACCATGGAGCGGCAGAAATGATTCAGCAGTCGGAGCTAACTGCAGCTAAGTTGGCGACCATGATTGTCGGCATAGCAGCTGATCCAGAGAGGCGTATGGCAATGGCAATGAGCGCCAGAGCTTTGGCTAAAAATCAAGCGGCTGAAGAAGTTGCAAAAGTGTGTAAGGAGGCGGCCAGTGGTCAATAGAGCTGATTTTCAGGTCCCCGAAATGCGCAGAATTCGCCGTATACACTTTGTTGGTATAGGCGGCAGTGGTATGTGCGGTATTGCTGAAGTACTACATAACCAAGGTTACCAAATATCTGGATCTGATCTGACTTTAAATGCTAGCGCTAAGCGCTTGCGGTTAGCTGGTGTAGAAATCTTTATAGGGCATAGTGAAGCGAATATTGAAGGTGCTGATGTTGTCGTAAAATCATCTGCAGTGACTATTGAAAACTTAGAAATTGCCGCGGCTATTACTAGCGCTATTCCGGTAGTTAGGCGCGCGGAAATGCTTGCTGAGCTAATGCGTTATCGTCATGGTATTGCGGTTGCAGGAACCCATGGTAAAACGACTACCACCAGTCTGGTGACGGCTATTTTTGCCGCGGATGGACGTGATCCAACATTTATTGTGGGTGGTCGGGTAAATAGTGTGGGTACCAATGCACAGCTCGGAGCTAGTCGTTATCTGATTGCTGAGGCTGACGAGAGTGATGCTTCTTTTTTACATCTGCAGCCTATGGTGTCGGTGGTTACTAATATTGAAGCTGATCATATGGAAACCTATAACTTCGATTTTGATGTGCTTAAAAATACCTATATTAAGTTTTTGCATAACCTTCCCTTTTACGGTCTCGCAGTTCTATGCATAGATGATGAAGTGATTCGTAGTTTGTTGGTGGAAGTCGCGCGTCCTACCCTCACTTATGGCTTTAGTGATGACGCCGCCTATCAGATTAGTCAGGTAAAAAGCGATCGACTACAAACGACGTTCATCATTGATCGCCCTGATAATTTGGGGTCTCTTCAAATTACACTCAATATTCCTGGCCGACATAATGTACTCAATGCTGCTGCAGCTATCGCTGTTGCCAGTGATGAGGGTATATCTGATGACGCTATTATCCGTGGATTAGAAGAGTTTGGTGGCGTGGGTCGACGCTTTGAAATGGTTGGAAGCTATCCGGTCAAAGGCGGTAGTGCGATGTTAGTTGACGATTATGGTCATCATCCCACTGAGCTAAAGGCCACCATTGAGGCCGTCCGCAGTGGATGGCCAGAAAAACGACTAGTCATGATATTTCAACCGCACAGATATACCAGAACAAGAGACCTTTATGAGGATTTTGTTGAGGTTCTTTGTGAAGTGGATGTGTTGCTAATCCTCGATGTTTATTCAGCGGGCGAAGATGCAATTGCTGGTGCCAGTAGCAAGAATATTTGCGGCAGTATTCGTCAAAGGGGAAAGGTTGATCCTATTTATGCGCCATCTCTGGAGGCCGTCCCAGATCTGATTGCGGGCGTTGTAAAACCAGGCGATATAGTGCTTACGCAGGGGGCAGGAAGTGTAACTCAATTAGTGACTCTGTTAACTGAAACTGAATTGGGGCAGATAACATTATGACTCAGATTCAGAGCACAGTTGCCACCATTGAACAGTTCGGACGAGTGGGCGTCTTATATGGTGGCACATCATCGGAGCGAGAAATATCCCTGTTAAGTGGGGAAGCTATTTACAGCGCACTGAAAAATTTGGGTATCGATGCCGTTGCTATTGATGCGCAAACGGACGTTCTACAGCAGTTAACTCAACATGACCTGGATCATGTGTTTATTGCTCTCCATGGGCCAGGTGGAGAAGACGGTACAGTGCAGGGAGCGCTTGAGTATCTCCAGTTACCTTATACAGGTAGTGGTGTTTTAGCTTCTGCTCTGGCTATGGATAAACAGAGATGTAAACAATTATGGAAGGGTATCGGGTTATCCACCTGTGACTTTTTCATACTGAGTGAGGACACAGACTGGAATGCCGTTCTGATCGCTTTAGGCGGAAAAGCGATGGTTAAGCCAGCCTGTGAAGGTTCGAGTATCGGTATGAGTCGTGTAGAAAATACCGACCAACTTAAGAGTGCCTGGTTGCATGCGGCGAGCTTCGATTCTGTCGTTATTGCTGAGCCTTTACTCGAAGGTGAAGAGTACACAGTGGCAATTCTTGGAAATCAGGCTTTACCATCAATCCGTATTCGCGCAGAGGAGGCCTTTTATGATTATAAGGCCAAATATTTCTCAGATGAGACCTCATACTTTTGCCCCAGCGGGCTCAGTAAGGCTCGAGAGGACGAGATAAGTCAGCTTTCATTAGATGCTTTTAATAGTCTTGGTTGTTCTGGTTGGGGCCGAGTAGACCTAATGGTTGATAGTCATGGTGATTTTCAATTGCTTGAGGTCAATACCGTGCCAGGCATGACTAGTCATAGTTTAGTGCCAATGGCGGCTGCAGCATCAGGTATGGGCTTTGATCAATTAGTACTTCACATATTACAAGGGGCCTTGCGATGAGTAGGAAAAAGTCCCGCGGAGCAAATTTTAACCAGCAGCAGCCTAGGTTATCTGATGGCGTTGCCGAAAAGTTTTTACGCTTATTAATGGTCACAGTATTTATCGCTGCGATCTTTGGAGCAGATTTTATCTATAAGCAAATTGATACTCCACTTAGCAGAATCATGGTTGGCGGTAAATTTAATCATCTTCAAGAGCAGGAACTAGCCGAATTGGTAAACATAGAAATAGACGGGGGTTTTTTGAGCATGAATCTTAATCAATTACGTCAAGAGCTACAGAGTCATCCGTGGATCCATCAAGTCAGTGTGAGACGAGAATGGCCATCAACACTAAAGGTTGAAGTGATAGAGGAGGTACCTATTGCTCGGTGGGGAAAACAGGGTTTTCTAAACCGTCTTGGGGACCAGTTATCATTGCCCGACAATAGTGATCTTCAGTCTCTCCCCGTACTTGAGGCGGACTTTGGGAGTTCTCAAGACATGATAGCCCAATATTTACTTCTCGCCGAGCTCTTAGCGCCAACGGATCTTAAGCTAACTGAGTTGCAACGTGACGCAGTGGGAGCTTGGCAGGTCGAAACGGCCTCCGGAGTAAAAATAGTGCTTGGACGTGACCAAATTATTGAAAAAATTAGACGGTTAGTAATGGTTTGGGGGTCTGGATTGGATGTTCAGCTAAATAATATCGCGACGATTGATTTGCGTTACCCAAATGGCTTGGCTGTCTCATGGCGAGATCAAGATTTGGCCGCAAGCGACTTCGGTCATGAACCTAATACAGACTCCAGTGCGGCATAACAGCAAAGGAAAAAGGACAAAGCTATGAGTAATTCAAATGAAGATAACATGGTCGTCGCACTAGACATAGGAACGTCTAAGGTGGTGGCTATTGTCGGTTCGATAAATGCTAGCGGTGAGTTAGAAATAGTGGGCACGGGGATGCATAAATCCTCTGGATTGAAAAAAGGCGTAGTCGTCAATATCGAGGCAACCGTTAATTCAATTCAAAGAGCCATTGAAGAGGCTGAGCTAATGGCTGGCTGTTCAATTCACTCCGTCTATGCGGGTATCGCCGGCAGTCATATTAGAAGTCTTAACTCACATGGAATTGTCGCAATCCGCGATCGTGAAGTGCAATCATTAGATATAGAAAGAGTTATAGATGCCGCACGGGCTGTTGCAATTCCGGCAGACCAAGAAATTCTTCATGTCTTACCTCAGGAATTTATCATTGATGATCAAGAGGGTGTCAGAGAGCCTATTGGTATGTCAGGGGTTCGTTTAGAAGCCAAAGTTCACTTAGTTACCTGCGCTGCAAATGCTGCGCAGAATATTAAAAAATGCATTCGTCGCTGCGGTCTTGAAGTTGATGATCTCGCGCTTGAGCAATTAGCGTCGAGCTATGCAATATTGACAGAAGATGAAAAGCAACTTGGTGTCGCGCTTGTCGATATTGGCGGCGGTACTTCAGATATAGCAATTTTCACTGAAGGGGCCATTCGTCATACGGGCGTAATCCCTATTGCTGGTGATCAGGTAACTAATGACATAGCCATGGCATTACGCACACCGACTCCTCATGCGGAAGATCTTAAGGTCAAGTATGCCTGTGCTCTGGCAAAGTTAGCTCGCCCGGAGGAAACAATAAAAGTGCCCAGTGTTGGTGATCGTGAACCCAGAGACATGTCTCGACAGCTACTCGCTGAAGTGGTTGAGCCAAGATATGACGAATTGTTCACGCTCGTACAGGCGGAATTACGGCGTAGTGGATTTGAAGAATTAATTGCAGCAGGTATCGTTTTGACGGGTGGGACATCAAAAATGGAAGGAGTTACCGAGCTAGCTGAGGAGATTTTCCATATGCCGGTCCGCATCGGTGCTCCCAACAAGGTTAGAGGTCTGTCAGATATTGTTAATAATCCAATTTACTCTACAGGCGTTGGATTATTGCACTTTGGCGTTCTTCAGCAGCGTAAAGATGGACGCGGTGAAAAGTTACAAATGAAGGCCGGAAGTATTTTTGAAAGATTAAAGGGTTGGTTTCAAAGCGGAGTTTAAGAGCCACTAGATTCAGTGGTATATATTTTTAATTGTGAGGCGCAAATAAGGGGAACAAAATGTTCGAATTAGTAGATAGCATTCCGAAGAATGCAGAAATAAAAGTAGTGGGTGTTGGTGGTGGTGGTTGTAATGCTGTACGCCATATGATCGACAGTAATATTGATGGCGTGCACTTTATCTGTGCTAACACTGATGCTCAATCTATGCATCAGCTAGATAATGCGACAATTTTACAGCTCGGTGGTGCTCTTACCAAAGGCCTTGGTGCTGGCGCTAATCCAGAGATCGGTCGCCAAGCGGCAATGGAAGATAAAGAGCGTATCGCTCAAGTGCTAGAAGGCGCTGATATGGTCTTTATTACCGCAGGTATGGGCGGTGGTACTGGAACTGGCGGCGCTCCTGTCATCGCAGAAATAGCCAAACAAATGGGTATATTGACGGTAGGTGTCGTTACGCGGCCATTTGGGTTTGAAGGGCGAAAGCGTATGGCTATTGCTGATGAGGGTATTGCTCAATTAAAAGAAAGAGTGGATTCACTCATTATTGTACCCAATGAAAAGCTCTTACAGGTATTGGGAAAAGATATGACTGTTCTCAACGCATTCAAGCAAGCCAATGACGTTTTATTCGGCGCAGTTCAAGGTATTACCGATTTAATCTTGTTGGATGGCCTTATCAACGTTGATTTCGCGGATGTGCGAACTGTTATGTCTGAAATGGGAATGGCAATGATGGGTACTGGTGAGGCAAGTGGAACTGATCGTGCCATTATCGCCGCTGAGAGTGCAATCCGCTGCCCACTTTTAGAAGATGTTAATCTTCAGGGTGCTAAAGGGATTCTGGTTAATATAACCAGTGGGTTTGATCTAACGTTGGGTGAGTTTGAAGATGTTGGTAACACCGTCAGAGAATTTGCTGACGAAGACGCAACGATTATTGTTGGAAGTGTTTTTGATCCGGAACTCAATGATCAACTTCGCGTCACTGTGGTGGCCACAGGACTGCGTAGTCCTAATGCAAAAACCGGCCCTAGAGGTGTCATTGTCGATAATCAGCCACCTCGAAAGACTAGTGGAGATATAGATTGGGGTCGATTGGAGCAGCCTACTAGCTTCAGACGCGGTCCAGCTACAAGTGAGGGTTCAGGCTCTGCTGCACGAAAAGTTGATGTGCAGAATGATCCCGAACTTGATTATCTAGATGTACCTGCGTTTTTGAGGAAACAGGCCGACTGATAGTCTGATTTGAACCCCCTTTTTGCCTCGCCTCAGATTGTAAAGATCTTGGTGAAAAGGGGGCTTGTCTGTTACCATCCTTGGTCACGGTTTGGGATCAGCTATGATAAAACAGCGCACGATAAAAAATACAATACGCGCTACCGGTGTGGGACTTCATACCGGAGAGAAGGTATACCTGGTTTTACATCCCGCTGATCCTGACACGGGGATTGTTTTTCGTCGTACGGATTTAGACCCAATGGTTGCTATAGTAGCGTCGCCTGAGAATGTTGGTGATACTAATCTTCATACAACACTCATTAGTGGTGAGACCCGTATTTCTACCATTGAACATCTTATGTCGGCATTAGCTGGACTTGGGATTGATAACCTAACGGTGGACGTATCTGCAGAAGAAATCCCTATAATGGATGGTAGTGCGGCGCCTTTTGTTTTCTTGATTCAATCTGCCGGTATTATCGAGCAGGAAGCAGCTAAAAAATTCATTCGAATCAAAAAGTCGGTCACTGTCAGGGAAGATGACAAAGTGGCGACCTTTACGCCGTTCGATGGGTTTAAAGTCAATTTCTCTATTGATTTCGATCATCCTGTTTTAAAGCGACAAACCCTAAACGCAAGTGTAAATTTTTCGAGCACTAGTTTTGTGAAAGAAGTCAGTCGAGCAAGAACCTTTGGTTTTGTGCGCGATATGGAATACTTGAAGTCTATTGGTTTAGCGCGTGGAGCTAGTTTAGATAACGCGGTTGGCATTGATGATGACGATATTGTCAACGAGAACGGGCTGCGCTATAGCGATGAATTTGTGAAGCATAAAATTTTAGATGCAATTGGCGATCTTTATGTTGTAGGTAATAGCCTTATTGGGCAGTATGATGCCCACAAATCGGGTCACGGATTAAATAATGTATCACTGCGCGCTCTAATGGCAGATAAAGATGCTTGGGAATTTGTGACGTTTGTCAGTAATCCTGAAGACATGCCTATTTCTTATAACTATGCAAGTTAACAAGCCAGGTTCCCGCTCATTGTGAAAATAATTCTCATTAGCAAGCATGCCGAAAAAGCTCGGACTATACGTCTGAACAGCTGGACTAAGTGTGTTTTATCGATTGTGTTATTGGGTCTTCCACTTGCTGCTGGCGGTCTTTTGGGTGTAAAGATCGCTGATGGTCGTTGGCAGTTGCTATTTGATAATAGCATCGCCGAAATGCAACATCAGATTATTGTCCAACGAGATGAAGTAGATTCGGGGAGAGCTCAACTAGATAGTTCGATTTCTGCCATGACGCTCAAGTTGGCGAAGCTGCGTTCAAGATTAGTTAGACTAGATGCATTGGGGGAGCAACTGACACAGATTGCAAGTCTTGAGGATGGCGAATTTGACTTCTCAAACACACCCGGTTTAGGCGGACCATTAGGTAAGCCTCAAACAGAGCTTGCTGAGCACCTAGAAATACAAGACAAAGTCTCTGCAATGTTTGCTAGATTGGATAGCTCCATTAGCAGTCGAGAGTCTCAGCTCCAAATTCTACAATCAATGCTGTCTGACAATAAATTAAAAAGTGAACAGCTTGTTGCTGGACGACCGATCAAGAAAGGCTGGATGTCCTCAGAGTATGGCATGCGAATCGACCCCTTTCATGGTAAAAAACAGTGGCATGCAGGTGTCGATTTTGCGGGTAGGCATGGTGCTGATATCGTATCTGTAGCTTCAGGCGTTGTAACTGCCTCTGAAAAGCGTAGCGGTTATGGATTGATGGTCGAAATTAATCATAGTGATGGTTTTGTTACTCGCTACGCGCACAATGATCAAAACGTCGCAGAATTAGGCGCGATTGTTAACAAAGGCCAGGTTATCGCAAAAATGGGTAGTTCTGGCCGCTCCACTGGTCCTCATGTCCACTTCGAAGTTTTCAAAAATGGTCGAACCGTCGACCCAGCCACTTATATTCGCAACACCTATCGTTAATTCCGCAGCGCTAGTCGGTTTTTCTGAGGGATTTTATAAATCCTAATGTTGTTTTCTGCTTGTTAATGGAATAGATAGTATGTTCGGTAAATTACTAAAAAATATTTTCGGTACTAGTAATGATCGTGATTTGCGTCAAATGCGCAAAATCGTGGTTAAAATTAATGCACTGGAGGACGAGCTTAAATTATTGAGTGACTCGGACCTTGCAGCCCAAACCGCTGTGCTTAGAGAAAGACTTGCTGTCGGGGAAACGTTAGATCAAGTATTGCCGAGGGCCTTTGCTGTGGTGCGAGAGACCTCGCAGAGAGTCCTAGGCATGCGGCATTTTGATGTGCAGATGATTGGTGGGTTAACCTTGCATCAGGGAAAGATTGCCGAGATGCGTACCGGTGAAGGTAAAACGTTAGTCGCTACATTGGCCGCTTATTTAAATGCTCTTTCTGGTGATGCCGTTCATGTCATTACTGTTAATGATTATTTGGCTCGTCGTGACGCCCAATGGATGGCGCCTCTCTATCAGGCATTAGGCATGTCAGTGGGTGTTATCCAGTCATACCAAGGCGCAGATACCCCAAATTCCTTTTACTTAGCATCCACTGATGAGGGAGAGCTTCAGCCGAGTGCTCGGCAGGAGTCCTATGCCGCGGATATTACTTATGGTACCAATAACGAGTTTGGTTTTGATTATTTGCGCGACAATATGGCATTGCGTCTTGATGATAAATCACAGCGAGGACTGGGGTTTGCCATTATTGATGAAGTGGATTCAATCCTTATCGATGAAGCGCGCACCCCGCTAGTGATTTCAGGTGCTGCTCAAGACAGCTCCGAGCTATACAAAACCATGAGTGGCCTCACGTCACTGCTTACTGCCGTAGAAGAAAGAGATCCAGAAGATACTGCTGAGGTCGATCCAGAGGCGTCAGTGATCGGTGACTTTGTGATTGATGAGAAGTCTAGAAGCATTGAGTTGACCGAAGATGGCCATCAAAAAATTGAAGAAATTCTTATCAAAGAAGGACTTTTAGAGCAGGACCAAAGTCTTTATCAGGCCACTAATCTTGGGTTGTTACACCATGTAAACTCGGCATTACGAGCCAAGCATTTGTTCCACCGTGATGTTGAATACATTATTCAAGAAGGTCAGGCGGTTTTAATTGACGAACACACGGGCCGAACGATGGCCGGTCGTCGTCTGTCAGAAGGTTTGCATCAGGCTATTGAGGCTAAAGAAAGCTTGGCCATACAGCAAGAGAGCCAAACATTGGCCTCAACGACGTTTCAGAATTATTTCAGGCTTTATCACAAATTATCTGGTATGACTGGAACAGCAGATACCGAGGCATACGAGTTCGACCAGATTTATGGTTTGCGTGTCATGGTTATCCCGACTAATGTTGATGTTGTTCGAATAGATCTCAATGATCTGGTTTTCCTCAGTCAGGAAGAAAAGTTTGAAACAGTGATTTCTGATATACAAGAAATTGTCGTCAAGGGAGCGCCGGTGTTAGTAGGTACTGCATCGGTTGAGACCTCAGAACTGTTATCAGCAATGCTTAAAAAAGCTAAGATTAAACACAGTGTACTTAACGCCAAACAACATGAGTTAGAGGCTAGTATTATTGTTAATGCTGGTCGTCCTGGTGCTGTAACGATCGCCACTAATATGGCAGGGCGTGGCACAGACATCGTCCTAGGTGGAAACCTTGATGCTGAACTAAAGGAACTGAAACAGAAGAAAGGTACAACCGACAGTAAGATAGATGCCTTAAAGCAAGATTGGACAGAGCGGCATGCCAAAGTTATTGAGGCAGGAGGACTGCACATAGTCGCTACAGAACGTCACGAATCACGACGCATTGATAACCAGCTGCGTGGTCGTTCTGGTCGTCAAGGTGATCCAGGTGTATCGCGTTTTTATCTCTCTCTTGAAGATCCGTTGATGCGTCTTTTTGCCTCTGATACTGTCAGAAATATGATGCGACGCATGGGTATGGAGCACGGTGAAGCCATAGAACATCGTATGGTTGATAACGCCATTATTAAGGCGCAGCGCAAGGTTGAAGGTCGTAATTTTGATATTCGTAAACACCTTCTTGAATATGATGATGTGGCGAATGATCAGCGACAGGTAATCTATCAGCAACGTAATGATTTACTCGAAGATGATGATATCTCAGAGATTATTACCAACGTTCGTGCTGATGTTATTGAGCAATGTATTAGCACATATATCCCACCTATGAGTATCGAAGAACAGTGGGACATTGAAGGCTTACAAAAAGCATTGGCAACCGAATTTGCGCAAACTATACCGATACAAAAATGGCTCGATGAAGACGATCGTCTTGAAGAAGGCGCTCTGCGTAACAATATTGGAGCACAATTACAGCAAGCTTATATTGATCGCTATGCACATGTTGGCGATCAAATGCGGGAGGTCGAGCGTCAAATCATGTTGCAGGTGTTAGACAACCTTTGGAAAGAGCATCTAGCGAGTATGGACCAGTTACGTCAAGGTATTGGCTTGCGTGCTTATGCGCAAAAAAATCCTAAGCAAGAGTACAAGCGCGAGTCATTTGGCTTGTTTGAAGATTTACTAGGAAACATTAAATATGACACTATTCGGTACTTAAGTCATATTGAGGTTGCCAGTGAGGATGACATGACACGTCTCGAAGCAAAACGGCGCAGTGAGCAAGCTAATCGTGAATATAAGCATGCAGACGCAGCCGGGATGGCGGGAGCTGACGAGAATGAAACCCCCCAGCCTGCTCAGCAGCCGGTGATGAGACAAGGGCCTAAAGTCGGTCGAAATGATCTTTGTCCATGCCAGTCGGGTAAAAAGTTCAAGCAGTGCCATGGTAAAATTTAGCGGAGAAAAAATAGGAAGTTCAGATGGCCACCGGTAATTCAGAGCTACCTCAACTGCATCCCATCAAGGGGTTCAAGTTGGGGACCACCAGTGCTGGTATCAAAACACTAGGCAGACCTGATCTAGTCATCATGGAGGTCAGTGAGGCCAGTTCTGTCGCCGCACTCTTCACTAAAAATGCGTTTTGTGCTGCGCCGGTGACAGTTTGCAAGCAGCGCTTGTCACGTTGTCGGCCTCGTTATCTGGTGACCAACACTGGCAATGCCAATGCCGGTACGGGCGAGCAGGGTTTGTTAGATGCTACGCTGACATGCAGTCATTTGGCGGCCTTGGCAGGCGTTGATATTGATACTATTTTACCCTTCTCTACAGGTGTGATCGGAGAGCCGCTGCCAATGGATAGATTACTTGGGGGGTTGCCCGGTGCTTTTGAAAATCTCTGTGAGTCCGGTTGGGCTCAAGCCGCCGAGGGAATATTAACAACGGATACTCGCGCGAAGGGAAGCAGTGTACGATTTGGTGATGACATGCCAATCACCATCACTGGTATTGCAAAGGGTTCCGGCATGATTAAGCCTAATATGGCTACCATGCTGGCCTATATCGCAACCGATGCCGCACTAGATGATGAATTGCTGCATCTTGCGTTAACACTGGCCACCGAAAAATCGTTTAATCGAATCACAGTTGATAGCGACACCTCGACCAATGATTCAGTTGTGCTCATTGCAACCGGTGCTAGTGGTGTGTCAATTGATGAGACCTCCTTTGATAATTTCGTTGAGCATTTATGTAAAGTATTCACTGATTTAGCACAATCAATTATTCGCGATGGTGAAGGAGCCACCAAATTTGTCTCCGTGGTGATAGAAAGCGCCGCGAGTCAGGCTGAGGCATTACAGGTTGCCTATACCATTGCAGAATCCCCGTTAGTCAAAACAGCACTGTCGGCATCTGACCCAAATTGGGGCAGAATTCTGGCGGCTATTGGGCGCTCAGGCGTTACAGATCTAGATGTTAATGACGTACAGTTGTTACTCAATTCTGTCCTTATTGCGGATCACGGCGCCCGCGCATCGACCTACAGCGAGGAAGCGGGTAAAGCTGCAATGCAGCCTGAGGATATTGAAATTCTGGTACGCTTAAACCGCGGTAGTGTCTCTGAAACTGTGTGGACGACTGATCTTACTAATGAATACGTACGCATTAATGCTGAATACAGAACCTAGTTAAAGTGACTCAATCTATGACGCGTATTCAAGTGGTTGCAGGGGTTATTTATAGAGACTATAAGACGCTAGGGCATTCAGCTGATGATCTTATTCTGATTGCTCGTCGTGCAGATCATCTGCATCAGGGAGGTTTATGGGAATTTCCTGGTGGTAAAGTTGAGCCGAATGAAACCCATTATCAAAGTCTGGTCAGAGAGCTTAAAGAAGAACTGAATATTACAGTGACAAACGCATTGCCTATGATGCAAATAACTCACGATTACAGTGATAAAAACGTTACGTTAGATATATGGAAGGTGACTAGTTTTGACGGTTATCCTGAGGGCGTCCAGGGGCAAGAGACCCGTTGGGTATTAGTGTCTGAACTTCGTGATTATGATTTCCCTGCCGCCAACCAACCAATTTTAGATGAACTATTCAGTAGTCACTTACCTCTGGGGTAGCACAATCTAAGAATCCATATCCTCCGCACCAAGGGATGTCTCATCCATAGCGGGTTCGCCAGCTACTCTAAAACTCTCTGTGGCCCAGCCACCAAAATCAATCAACTGACAGCGCTGGCAGCAAAAGGGCCTATGCTTTTGTTCGTTTATCCATGGCACGTCGACGTTGCAGGTTGGGCATTGAACAATAGTAGTCATAGTAAAACCATTAATTAGTTGACTCGGCAAGAGCCATGAATTCGCTGTGCAAGCTGTTTATTCTAGAGGCCATGGTATCTTTATTTAATGCATTATCAAAGATCCAGCTTGCTCTACTTAACTTTTCTTGACGGGACATCTGGCTGTCTATAATTCGTTGTATTTGCTGCTCATCATTATTATCTCTGGCCGATGCGCGTTCAATTTGCAAATGAATCGGCAGGTCAACTAGCAACACAGTATTGGCCAATAGGTGTTGATCCGTTTCATACAGTAGAGGTGATTCTAACATTACATATGGGCTGTCTGCGGAGCCTAGTTGTCCCATTATCCATTCTCTAATCAAAGGGTGTAACAACGCTTCTAGCCACGCTTTTTGATCATTGTCACTGAAAATAATATCTCGCAGTTTGGCTCTATTAAGTTGTCCACTGGGTAAAATTATATCATTACCAAAATGGGTGGCAATGTCTTGTAGCGCAGGCATTTTAGGTTCCACCACTGCACGAGAAGCGTAGTCTGCATCCACTGTAGCTATTCCTAGCGCCCTAAAGCCTTTTGCAACAGTACTTTTGCCACTACCAATACCTCCGGTTAGGCCGACAATAAACGGGGTTTTTTTCACAGACAATACCTACTTTACCGGTAGATTTAAGAGGTTACTCAAAGCACACTAAAAGCAGAAGAGTAGTTGCTCATGATCTTATCACCCCACATCAAAGCAATCCATCCTGCTGCAGCGAGAAACGGACCAAAAGGAATCTGTAAATTACGATCCTTGCCACTCATCATGATTATGATAATACCAACAACGGCGGCCACGGCGCTTGATAATAGAATAACCAAAGGCAACATCTGCCAACCGAGCCAAGCACCCAGAGCGGCGAGCAGTTTAAAATCTCCATACCCCATGCCCTCCTTGCCGGTTATCAGTTTAAACACCCAATAAACTGACCATAGCGCCAAATAACCGGCTACGGCACCAATAACTGCTTCTGAAACGGGTACAAAAAATCCATTGAGATTGGCGATAAGCCCAACCCATAACAATGGTAATGTTATTTGATCTGGGAGAAGTTTTTCTTTGGCATCAATACCAGCCAGAGCTATCAGTAAAAGGGTAAAAAAGACCGCATAAATTACATCTACTTGGCCGCTATAGTGATGAGCAGTCACTGCAACCACAATACCAGTGAACAGCTCTACTAAGGGATACTGAATGGATATGGCGGTCGAGCAGTTTGGACACCGACCTTTTAATAGCAGATAGCTAAGCACAGGAATGTTGTGCCATGGCTTTATGGCAATTTCACACTTGGGGCATCGAGAGGGCGGCCAAAGAAGCGTTTCAGTGGGACCATTGTCGGCACTGTGAGGGATATCTAAAAACTCCTGAGACTGCTGTTTCCATTGCGCATAAAGTTGCTTGGGTAATCTCAGAATAACCACATTCAAAAAACTGCCGACAACCAAGCCAAAGCAAAAAGCCAGGCTCACAAATACCTCACCCGTTATGCTTTGGAGTAGTACATTAGTCATTATTGGTAGACCCTTTGGCTGTGGTTAATGTGGAGCATAGAATTATAGCAGTCACCACGCCATTTTTAGAAAACATTACCCAATTGAAATATTGGAAGATACATGGCAATCATTAGACCACCTATTACAACCGCTAAAAAGGACATTATAGCTGGCTCCATTAGTGCCGTTAGCGTATCAACAGCGTCATTGACTGAATCTTCATAGCTGTCCGCAGCTTTGTTTAGCATAGTGTCCAGAGCACCGGCCTCTTCGCCCACCTTGGTTAGTTGTTGTAGTAATGGTGGGAAATCGCTGTTCTCTTTCATAGCGACATTTAGCAGACTCCCTTGTGAAACGGTGTCTCTAACCTCAAGAACTGCGTTGGCAATATGCTGGTTGCCTGTTGCGCCGGCAGATGAATTAAGCGCATCAAGCATAGGAATACCTGCAGAAAAGGTGGTGGCAAGCGTCCTTGAAAAACGAGCGATGGCACTTAAAAATAAAAGCTTACCAAACATTGGTACTTTTAATATGTGCTTGTCTATCGCATAGGAAAAACGTTTTGATTTGCTAAGGGCAAGCTTAATCAGACCTATGACCGCGATCAAAGACCCAGCTACCCAGCCCCAGTATTTTTGCATAGCTTCGGATATAGACATAACAAATCGTGTAAAGGCGGGTAGTTCAGTGCCAAAACTGGCAAAGGTTTGTTCAAAAGCGGGCACCACCTTAATGAGTAATACTGCACTGACAACACCGGCGATTATTAACACTGAAATCGGGTAAGTAAGAGCTTTTTTAATGTTAGCTTTTAGACGTTGGTCTTTTTCCTGAAAAGTAGCAATCCTATCTAGCATAATATCTAACGTACCTGAAATCTCTCCAGCGGTGACCAGATTACAATATAAGTTGTCAAATATATTGGGGTAGTTGCGTAAAGAGTCACTAAAGGTATGGCCCACAGCAACCTCGTTGCGCAATGACATAATAAAAGCTCGCACATGTTTTTTTTCAGTACTGTCCGCGGCCACATCTAAGCTTTGAATAAGCGGAAGACCGGCTTTTAGCATAGTAGCCAGCTGCCGAGTAAAGCTGACTATTTCATCAGAATTAATGCCTCTGCGATTTAATGACTCTAACGTAAGGGTTGGCTTTGGTGCTACTTTATCAGCGGCTACGCCAAGTTTACGCACTAGGCCTTTCGCCAGCAGCTCATTTTCAGCGGCGACTTGTCCGTTAACCTGCTTTCCACTTCGATCTTGGCCCGAGTAGATGAAGACTCTTTGAGTATTACTGACCTGCATACGTCTGCTCTCTTAAATAAAAATATCAAAAAGGTTGGTTGTGTCTCGCTTATTAATCGGTGGTTATCCGGTTTGCTTCTTCAATACTAATGGTGCCATCTATAACTTTGCGTAATGCGGAGGTCCGCAATGGTCGAAAGCCTTCTCTTTTTGCGGTTTCTAAAATATCTATAGCGCTTCCACCACTCAAAATAACCGAGCAAATGGACGGGCTAATCACTAAGGTCTCATAGATTCCGACGCGGCCAGAATAGCCCTTAATACATTTTTTACAGCCCTGTGCTTTGTAAATGACGGCCGATTTTATAGCTAAACCAGTCTCGTTAAAGCCCTCCTCATTTAATACTTCGGGAGGTATGTTCTCGTGATGCTCGCGACAGTAAATGCATAGTTTTCGTGCCAAACGCTGAGCAATAATGAGCGACACCGAGGTTGCTACATTAAAAGACGAAAGACCCATATTAAGAAGACGATTAAGAGTCTCTGCGCTACTATTTGTATGCAAGGTAGAAAGAACAAGATGGCCAGTTTGAGAGGCTTTAACAGCAATTTCAGCCGTTTCAAGGTCGCGAATCTCACCTACCATTATCACGTCAGGGTCTTGACGCAGAAAAGCGCGCATGGCAGTTGGGAAGTCAAGACCAGCGCGCAAATTAATCTGTGTTTGGTTTATGCCATGCATGTTAATTTCTACCGGATCTTCCGCAGTAGATATATTGCGTTCATCCGTATTGAGCACGCCCAGTCCGGTATACAAAGACACTGTTTTTCCGCTACCGGTGGGGCCTGTCACCAAAATCATCCCCTGGGGCTTGTTCAGTGCCGTCAAAAAAGCAGATCGTTGATCATCTTCATACCCCAAGGAGTCAATGCCCATGGTCGTACTTGAGGGATCTAAAATCCGCATGACCACCTTTTCGCCAAATTGCAGTGGCAAAGTGTTCACTCTTAGGTCAATAGACTGGCGGTTACTTATGGCTACTCTAATCCGGCCATCCTGGGGTATGCGTCTTTCAGTAATATCTAAATCTGCCATGATCTTTATACGAGACACTAAGCGGGCAGACCAGTTAGATGGCGGACTAAAAATTTGTCTAAGAATACCGTCAACTCTAAAACGCACTCTATAATTTTTCTCATAGGGCTCAAAATGAATATCCGAGGCTTTGGCCTCCACAGCATCCATTATCATCTTGTTTACAAAGCGCACGATGGGTGTCGATTCACTGTCACTATCACCGTCAGTCTCGGCATTATTAGAAACATCAAAGCTGGTTGATTGGTCAACGGTTTGATACTCTTTATCGTCTATATTCAGTGACTCTATTAGTGCATCTGCTGGGTTGTCCAACAAAGATTCTCGTAGGGCCATAATTTTCGAGTACGTCACAAGCACTGGTTCAACCGGCATGCGTACCTGAAACTGAATTTCTCTTAAGCCTTGCGTATCAAAAGGGTCTGGGGTTGCAATATAAAGCCGCTTTCCTTCTATGAAAAGGGGCAATAAAAGGTGTTTTCGCAGCAGCTTTCGATCAACTAAGTCTTTCGGAATTGTACTGGCATCATGGTTATCTAAATCATACAGAGCCATACCAAACTCACTGGCAGCGAGATGCGCAACTTTGGCATCATCAACCAAGTTCTTTTTACACAAGTAAGTTACCAGTGAGCATTTTTCCATCTTAGCTCGCGCAATAGCATCCGCCATTTGATTGGCAGACATCAAGCCCTCGTCAATGATGATTTTCGGCAGGCCGCGCTCGGTTGAAACTTGTAGGTTCAAATCATTTACTTCTTATTGTCGAAATTACCCTTAGTTTAGTGAGTAAGCATCACTTTGATGTGATCTACGTCACAAATTTGAAAAAAAAATGGTTATTTTAGTGATGTACTCGACTTTTAGGTGGCGAAACCATTATTTATGGTCGACGCTTGTTAGACTTCTAGGGCAGTCTGGTTTTATACCTGTTGTAGCAAAGAAGCATGGTCTCTTAGTCGGGTAAACTCGATGAAGAGAAATTAGGTTTTAAAAAATTTACTAAACAGTACCTTACTTTTTATTGATATGGAGATTGATAATGAACATTAAACAAACACAAAAAGGTTTTACCCTCATCGAGCTAATGATTGTCATCGCGATTATTGGTGTTTTAGCGGCCGTTGCATTGCCGGCTTATAGCGACTACACCCAAAAAGCAAAAATGTCAGAGGTTATCCTTGCGGCATCAACATGTCGGATATCTGTAACTGATGCAGTAATCAGTGGTGGTCTAGCAAACACTGGTGCCAATGGTTTTGGCTGCGAGTCAGCCTCATCAACCTCCCGGTACGTAAATAAGATTGAAACGTCTGCGGACGGAGTAATTACAGTGACTAGTCAGGGAATTAACACCGGTGCACTTGTTGGTGGTGCAACCGTCGTCTTAACTCCTGAGGACAATAGTAATAACGCAATAGCCTCTACTGCAACACGTATCGACCGTTGGTCTTGTTCAGGAACTGTGCCAAAACTTTTACCTGGTTCTTGTAAAGGTTAAGAGTAATTAACTGGCCAAAACTAGTAGAAAAAGGGCGGTGAATACCGCCCTTTTTCTAATGTCGAAAGTCTCGGTTAACCATGAATAAAGTCACTCATTACTGCTTATGCATTGCCGTTAGTCTTTTGGTATTAGCCTTTTTACTTCCTGGGCACTATCCGCCATTGGGCACATTTCATCAAGACGCACTAAGTTGGTTGGCACTGCTGATCGCTTTCGCTGGTGTGTGTGTAGTAGCTACCAAACAGATTAAGTTTAGTGCTGCCGTACCTATTGTTTTAGTCATTGCACTACTGCCATTGTTCCAGTACTTCACTGGTATTGTCTTCTATTTTGGTGATGCCTTATTGGCCTCGCTTTATCTCGCCGGTTTTGCCTTGGCTATTGTAGTTGGTTTCAATTGGCGCCATCAAAGCCTAAAAAACCCTATTATTGGTCCGGTTCATGCCGTCTTCGGCTGTCTGTTGTTTTCTGCAATTGTATCTTCGGGTATTGCGGCTTATCAGTGGCTAGGGCTAACCCAGG
>ENA-ORXF01000474-ORXF01000474.1-marine-metagenome-genome-assembly--contig:-NODE-474-length-29550-cov-3.598242_pt1 | contig 29550 bp, 32 predicted proteins | sample MGYA00237864_ERZ511476 | MGnify/ENA primary metagenome ERZ511476 (study PRJEB26306, sample SAMN06343908) | marine metagenome | isolation source: coastal waters | place: Atlantic Ocean: West Antarctic...
ATTCGCTTTTACGAGACGATCGGGCTGCTAGCGGCCCCACCGCGAACCGCGTCCGGACGTCGGACCTATGCCTCTGGGGACGCGCAACGGCTTCATTTCATCCGCAATGGCCGTAGGCTCGGCTTCTCGATCGACGAGATACGCTCGCTGATCCACCTGGCGGAGAACCCAGCCCAGGATTGCAGCGCGGCATCCGCCATTGCCGCCCACCACCTTGCTGATGTGGAGAGCCGTCTTGCGCAGCTCGCATCCTTACGCGACGAGCTAGCGGCCCTTACCCGAAGCTGCACGAACGAACAGATAGCGGATTGCCGGATTATGCAGGCGATTGGTGAGGTCCGTGCGCCAAAGACTTAGTAATAATCCGCAAGTCGGAGCTGACGGTCATGACCGGCCTGATCCTTGAGTTTTATGACCGTTCCGGATGGCATGAAGCGCCATCGCCAACGCGCCCCGTGTGTGTAATCCGCATCGATCGGGAAGCCATTCACTGCAACGATGCGGTTTCCGGGTATCCAACCGTCTTTCCCCGCAGGGCTGTTCGCCGCCACATGGACGACGTCGAGGCCCGTTGGGGAAGCTGCGAGCCCGAGGCCGCTTCGATCCTTCAACATGGGAAGGCGGTGTCCGGAGGCAGGTGGGCGGAGCCATACAAACCCGGCAGTCACATCAAATATGGCGTCGAACTGACCAATTAGCGGCAATCCGATATTGCCGACCGTGCTGGTCGAGAGCCAGTTGCGGTTTCCCAACGTCGGAATGTTCTCGGCAGAGAGCCCGCCGATAGTCAACTTGGGCGTTGTGAAAACGTCGACGGTAGCAACGCCTTCGACACCCCCAAGCGCCGCAGTCGATGTCGCTCGCCCGCGAGTCAGGCCATGCGCATCGACATAAGCCGAAGACAGCATGAGCGCCGCAGAGCTGCCAAGGTCGATCATAAGCGGCACCGCGCTCAAGCCTCCGATCGACGCAGAGACATACAGCTCCTGCTTTGCACCATGCCCCAAAGCTACCGGCGTCCAGTCTGCACCGCCCGGGAAACTGCCGGTCGGCATGAGTGCAAAGCGCCGATGCCCGAAATCCAGAGCTATGCAGTTGTCGATGAACATATCTGCGCCGAGCAGCATGTTGATCCGTCTTCCGAAAGCGGCTGACAGGGCGCCCAGGTCCGCGACCACCGCGAACGGCAAGCGGCGTGTCCGGTTTCCGAACAGCACGTCGACATCACGGATCAGGCGGACCGGAGCCTTCCCGCCCAAACCGCTTATCGTGCGCCGTTCGCCGTTCGCCATCCCAAGGGTCTGCGCCAGCGATACGTCGATGATTGACGCACCGCTTCCGCTATCCAGCACCGCCTCGACAGGCGATCCGGCCACTCGGGCCTTCACCAGCAGCGTGTCGCCGGTTGCAACTTCCAACAGCTGCCAATCAGGAGATAGCGGCCCGAAGTTCCACTGTTCGGCGAGATGCGGCGCGACGGCCGCCAAACCAGGCTTGCCAACAGCTGCGGTCGCACCGACACCTAGCAGGCCAGCGATTATCGAGCGTCGGGACACGGTGATGTCACCCGGTTGTGAAAGCAGCACAAAGCGATCTCCAACCTCCCATCATGGGAAGGCTCAGACGCTGCATACAAGCTACAGCCGCTGGAGGAGCAAGCCTCTTCCGATCGCGCTGAAGGAACGAGTTGCGCCCCTCCCCCTAAAAGCGCTTCGAAAATCCGGCAGCGAGGAAGGGGTGCGGTGGCGTGGAGCCCGAAATCCCCGTGCCCACACTAAGATCGAGCTGAATGTCGTGCCCGATTATATAAGCCATTCCTCCATCAATGATGACGGAGGTCTTCCCACCCTTTTCCTCGGGCGTCTGAATGCCAGTGTCGGCAAAGAAATTGACCGTCTTGCTCGGATTGAAGTTCAGCGTGGCAGCGAAAAGACCGGCCGTATAAGTGCGATTCGTGTCGTCCTGAAAGACGCCAACACCGATATTAGGGTTCAATGACCACTTGTCGGCAAACTCCCAATCCGCAGCCAACCGAAAATCACCGGTAGTCCGAGAGTTGCGAAAGTCGCCTGACCCGGATGGTGGGAAGACACGTGCTATCGCACCGACCGAGACCTGTTTTAAGCCCTCAGGGGCGTCTACAAAATTGTATTTGAGTCCGATCGAGGTAGGGGCGAAACCATCCGAGTGCGATGTTCCGGAAGGGTCCTTCTGCCGCATCCACGAATAGGTGTTACCCTCCACGCGGACTTCCAGTTTGTCGGCGAAGCCGTACCGAAGCAGGGTGGGGAAAAACATCGTCCGGTTATGTTCGTCGCCGTCATGGCGGAACTCGGTCTGAATTGCTGTTTCGATCTGGAAGCGGCCCTGGCCCACCGTCGTGCTGCCGTCCGCGATCCCCGGTCGGTCGGGGTTGATGTAATCCTCGTCGGACTGCGCATGCGCTGGCGCGGTCGATAATACGATCGCGATGCCGAAGCTCAGGATTGCCATCAAGGACGTTCGGGACATTGGCTGACTACTTTCGAGGACGGGCGACATGCTTGCTGTGACACGGCCAGTGGATGGTCAAGCGATGCCTTTCCGCAGGAGCCAAAAAGCAAGCTGGCGCGGCCTTACGGGCACGGCTCTATCGACGCGCTAGCGTCGACCGAGCCGCCTCTGGCGTCTCGTCCCATATGAGTGACGATCCTCGCGTGAGGTGTGCCACGTGGCACACCTTTGGACGCGCAGCGCGCGAGCAACACCCGAATTAGCGTCGATGCGGCCCCGGAGCCCGTGCGCCGAAGGGAACGCCAAGTGCTGCTGCCCTTTCGCCGAAGCCTCGCTAGCTCCTCTGCATTACTCGCTTCATGCACAGGCTCGGGAAGGTGCCGGTGAAGCAAGGCGACCGACGCGCCGATCGTCAGAGCGATTCCCCACGCTGTCATCGCATGGCGCTCGCGCGCCGCCCGCCATGCGGCATATCGATCCGGCAACGAGCGCGACGCGTGCTTGCAGGATGCTGGGGTCTGCCTGGATTTGCAATGACAGCGTGTTTTCGCCTGAGCCTTGTGCCATAGTGATGTGGCTTGGGCATGGCTTGAACACCATCCTTGGCCCGCATGTGCGGTCGAATGCTGGGTCCCCGATTTCCGTCGGGCGGCCCGCGAAATACAAGACCTTGCTACTGCTTGTCGGTGCGGGGAATACGTGGGGCGTGGTTACCAGTGTTCCCGCGTGTTCAACCGTCCCGGCTACGGGCGGTTGATGGAACGCGCGCCATGTCCTTGATCAAAAGTCTGCTTACGAGGTTCCGCCGGCGTCAAAGCCCTCCAGAAGGTTTCTCCGGAAATGGTTCGGGAATGCTTCAGGTCGAAGCGCTGGTGCAGGCACATGGTGACTGGCTGGCTCTTTTGGCCACGATACTGGAACGCGAACGCGTGATTACAGGCGCCGAACTCGCCCGCACCCTGTCCGAATTTGCCGCGCATACAGCCGAAGATCGCCCTGCCGAGGGACAGATCCTTTCCTTTTGGGCCTCGCGCTTGAACGACACAGCCGCAACTCTCGGCAAATTTCCGTCCGTTCACTAGGGCGTCAGTCGAACTGAGTGGCGGCCGCTGCCGATCGCCGAGGTGCGCATGGGTTCGGCCACCTTCGAAATTGAGAACTCGGCGAGGCGTCGTGGGCCCTCGAACGAGACCTGTTCGCCGCGTTCGCGCGCCGACTCAACTCATTCGCGATGTCAATTTGATCGACAGAGCCCGTCAGGAGTTATCCCTGATCTGGAGCCGAATCATTCCGCGTTGCGAGTATTTTCAAGAGCATGCTGACCAACGAACCGGGCAGACCTCCTGCCGAACAGGCGCCCCCAACCCCGACGCCCGATGTAAGCGCGCCGGATCGCATTGCCCGCCTGACCGATCGGCAACGGTCTTATCTCCGCCTCGTGCTTCAGAACCGCAACTCGAAGGAGATCGCCGCGGCCACGGGTAGCAGCCACCGGGCGGTCGATAAGCAGCTGTTAAAGGCCAATAATATCCTAGGAGTGCCGACCCGTTTTGATGCCGCGCGGCTCCTGGCGGAGCACGACGGAGGGGTAGAGCCTTTACCCCCTGCAAACGACCCACCTTCCGCGCCACCAACTTTCCCGCTTCCCCCCCCGTTGCCGACCGCTGGGGCGGCAGCGAATATGCTCACCTGGAAGCAGGTTGCCTTCTGGACCGCGATCATCTCGATCGTGACCCCCTTGGGCCTAACTGCGGCCGGAATGGCGATCGTTACGCTGCTCCTTCTGCTCGGGCTGAAACCACTATGATGGGCGCTGGTCGTCCAAGGGAGCCGTAATGCAAGGACTTTCCAATACGAGCCGGGTAATCGCGGATGAGCTCCGAAAGGCGGAGCGGTCGATCAACCTCGCCGCGCGCGACACCGCGCAATTTCTACTGACGACGCTTGATGCGACGGAGGCGCACCGCCTAGCTCCCGCGATGACACAGCGGACCGTTAAAGCTACCGTCGCAGCTCTGGCCTCCCTCATCGAAGGCCAAGATCACATGGCGATACGAGCGCATCTTTCGATCGAAAAGGTCGGGCGACAGCTGGGGCTGACCGAGACGAGTTGGGGGGAAGGCGCACCGAAGCCCGCATTGGCCACTTTGCCCGAGTTTGAGAGCCATCCAATTTAGGGGCGAACCCCTCAGGAGAAGTGATGTCGCTGCAGATTATTTTGGCTCTGCTGTTCGACGTCACACTGCTGCTCACTTGTGGCTATGCCGCACTGAAGGGCGGGCGACCTGAGCGTGTCGGAGCGGCTATAAATCTTATAGCGTCGGTCGTGACGACCGCCCTTCGGCTGATGGATGCATCGTATTTCGCGCCCGCGGAAACGATCACTTTGCTAATAGATCTCGCTGTAGCGGGCGGGTTCTATTGGCTGGGTGTAACTACAATCCGCTTCTGGCCCGTCTGGGCGGCCGGTTTCGCAGTCGCCGACCTCTTCATGAGCATCTTCGGCGCCCTGCTGCCCCGCGTGCCGCTCTTTGCCTACCACACCGGGCTTGGAATCTACGCCTACCTCGCGCTCGGCGCGCTTGCACTCGGCACGTTCCGCTTGCCGGCGAACGCCGAGCCCTACATCCGAAACGGATCAAGACGATTATGGGTGCAGCATCTGAAGGAGACGACCTGATCGACGTCGTCGTGCGGCTGCCGCGCAAGGCGATCGAGGACACTTTGCTGTCTATGCCGCCAGACGCGAGAGACCTGTCCGAGCGCAGGCTTGCCGAGGCCAGGGCGGTGTTGGTCGGCCGGCGTCGGCGGGCGACCCACTTCAACGGGGTCCGCTTCTATGATCCGAGCTGGGACATGATCCTGGAGCTTTACGTGGCCACGTGCGAGCGGCGCCGCATCGCTGTGTCCCAGCTTTGTAAGCTTAGCGGAGGGTCGACGACCACCGCTTTGCGCCACATCGAGCATCTCGAGGCGCTTGGATACATAGTCAGACAAACGGATCCCGAGGACGGACGCCGCCTGATTGTCGGCACGCTCGCTCCCCTTCTTGCTGCTTCGGAGCAGTGGCTCGATCTTCAAATCGCGGAGTCCCGAATACAGGATCGGAGATCGGGCTGACGATTTTCTACGGCTCACACTAGACTCCGTTCTTTTGGTCATCAGTGACATATCGAACGACTGAAAAGGTCTCGTTCGATCTACCGCTTGGACAGACGGCGTCAGCCAATTTCGAGCCCGAACCTGCAATGCCTCGCTAACTTAACTGCCATTGCCCCGCCACGCCTATCCGGCGCGGCGCAGAGGAGGATGCTCTCCTTCTGCGCTACATGTCACGTAAGACAGCCGAATCGCACGATTCTCACGCCGTTACCGAAAGCACGAGCGAGAACGCGACGGCGTTACCGATAGCACGAGTCCCGACCGAGTTTGCGGTGGCTCGCACCTACCGAAATGTGAAACACAACCCGATTTACCGGCTAAATCGCTCCAAATCCTCGTGCTATCGATAACGCGGTCGCTTATCCGACTGCAGGTTTGCGACCGATCCGCTATAAGCGGCCTTGCTAAGTGAAGCTGGTGGGAGCCCCGATGATGGATTCGCGAGAAGTCGCTCTCACCCAGGGCAAGCTGTTCGACTATCTCGACAGCCCGCTGCACGGCAAAGTCCGTGGCGAGCAGAGCATCATGGACTTTCCACTCTTCTCGTTAGCGAAGCGGCCTCAGATGGAGGCCATGACCTACGAGATGGACGGCGTCAAAATCGAGATCAAGCCCAGTTCGAGCGGTATCGCGACGATGTGGGATAAAGAAGTCCTGATCTACGTCCTGTCGTTGATGGTGCAGCATATTGGTCGGACCGGGGGTGAAGTACAGAACGTCTTCACCTTCAATGCACACGACTTCTTCCGGGCGACCGGCGTCGGACGCCCATCGAAGCGTGATTACGATCGCTTCATCGAAGCGCTCGGTCGCCTGCAGGGCACGCAGATCCGCACGAATATCAAAACCGGCACCGTGGGGACGAAGGGCTTCTTCTCCTGGTTCGCGGAAGCGCAGGCGACCACTCGCGAAACGGCGAGCGGCGTCGATCAACTCATGCCGGTCCGCGTCCAGCTCTGTGATTGGCTCGTCCGCGCGGTCTCGCGCGACAGCCGTATCTATGACTACCACAACGACTATTTCCGTCTCGGCTCGATTGAACGACGCCTTTATGAATTGGCGCACTGCTACTGTCGTGATGAAGAATATGAAATGCCTCTGGAAATGCTGGGTGCGAAGATCGGCTCAACGTCGCCGCTCCGCACGTTGAAAAGTCAGCTGAAGAAGATCGCAGCCGAGAATAAAATGCCGAGCTACTCAATCGAAGTGCGGGAAGTTGTTCCGGAAGTCCCTGCGCGGGATAAACTAGGCCGACGGGTCGGGAAGCCCGAGACGGTCGTCGTGATGAAGCCCAAGGATCGTTTGACAGGAACTCGAGCCGCGTTGGCCGCGTGATATCGATCCATATGCCTGACGTCCTGCGCAACTATCTGCGGCCGACGCGTCCCAACCGGCTTTGGAAGATGGCTTCGCGGTAGCGATGCTTCGTCGGGCACAAGGCGTGCAGAGGAGAGGGAGCCTTCGGCTTGTTGATCCGGTGATGAGCACCGGGCGACAAGAAGGAAGCCCTCGATGCGCACCTCAGCCGCAGCTCTCGAACTCGACTTCACCGAACCCTCGATCACGGCCGCCAAGGCGGTCGCCGACACCATCGCCAGGAACGGATCGCTCCAGCGCGACACGCTGCTGTGGGTCATGGAGCAAGCCTATGGCGGATCCTCGGCCGATGGTCGTTGGTCGCTACGCGACGCTTACGACATGCTCGAACTCGCCGAGGTCATGCACTTGGCGAAGGCCGACCTGCCGTCCAGACCCGGCGATTGCCTTGCCGCGCTGACCGAGCTGGTCGCCAACCTGCCGACGCATACCGTTCGCAGCGAGGAGCAGATCGAGCTTCAGCAATTCTCGACCCCGGCCCCGATCGCCTACCTCGCTGCGCTCGCCGGCAGGATCGCGGCCACGGATCTGGTCCTCGAACCGTCTGCCGGGACCGGCCTACTCGCCGCCTTCGCGCACCGCGTCGGTGCCCGCCTGGTCCTCAATGAGATCGATCCGGCGCGCGCTGAGATGCTCGCTGCCGCGTTCCCGGGCGTTGCTGTCACGCGGCACGACGGCGAGCTGATCCACGATCTACTCGAACCAACGATCCGGCCAACGGCCGTCCTCATCAATCCTCCCTTCTCGCGCAGCATCGGTCGCCACGCCGACCCGCTGGCAGCGTTCCGGCATCTTCGCGCCGCCTTGATGCGTCTCGGCACCGGAGGCCGCTGCGCCGCAATCCTGCCCGATCGCGTGGACACATCGAGCCGCGCCTGGGCCAAAGCGACGGAGGGTTGCACCCTCACGTTGCACCTCGATCTGCCGGCAAATGCCTATGCCAAGCACGGCACCAGCCAGGCCGTGAAGATCATGGTGTTGGAAAAAGGCACCGGCACGCCGGCCGAACTGATCCGCTGCGCGACGCTCGCCGAGGCGCTCGCGGCGATCGCGGCAAAGGCCGCTTCCCCCGTATCCGCGCCTGTCCCGCGCACCGCCTCGCTGCTCGCGCGCCCTGCAGGGCGCAGCTCGCTGCTTGGCGGCCTCGCCAGCAAACCGCGCCTCAACGCACCCCCGGGAAAAGCGGTGCAGTCGCAGACAGCGACGCCGATCGATTATACCGTTTTTGCCGAGCCACTGCCGACCGGCGAGTCTGTCGGTGTGTACCTGCCATACCGGCCCAGCCGGATCGCGATCGGCTGCGCATCGGCGCATCCAACCGCGCTGGTGGAATCGATCGCCATGGGCTCGATCACCGCACCGCGGCCGACTTACGTCCCCACGCTCCCGCAAGCCGTCGTCGACGCGAAGACGCTTTCCGACGCACAGCTCGAGACGCTGATATATGCCGGCGACGCCTTCGAGCGTGACATCCCCGGCCTGTTCAAACCTGTCGAGGAGGGGCTATCGATCGCACCATCCGAGGATGGCCGTCCGTATCGGACCGGCTTCTTCCTCGGTGACGGCACCGGCGCTGGCAAGGGCCGCCAGGTCGCCGCGATCATTCTCGACCAGTGGCTGCGCGGTCGCCGCAAGCACATTTGGGTCTCCAAGACCGAGACGCTGCTCGAAGATGCGCGGCGTGACTGGACCGCTGTTGGCGGTCTCGCACTCGATATCCAGCATCTCAACCAGTGGAAGCTAGGAACGCCGATCGGTGCTGGCGAGGGCGTGCTGTTCCTCACCTATGCGACGCTGCGCTCCAATCGCGGCGACAAGGGCACCCGGCTCCAGCAGATCCTTGAATGGGTTGGCGACGACTATGACGGCATGATCGTTTTCGACGAGGCGCACGAGATGGCCGGTGTCGCAGGTGGCGAAGGCAGCTTCGGCACCAAACAAGGCTCCGACCAGGGCATCGCCGGCGTCCGCCTGCAGAACCTCCTGCCTCGCGCTCGCGTCCTTTACGTCTCCGCGACCGGCGCGTCCGACGTCAACAATCTGGCGTACGCCACCCGGCTCGGCCTCTGGGGTCCAGGCACGGCATTCGCCGATCGCCGCACCTTCGTCGACTCATTGCGACGTGGCGGGATAGCAGCGATGGAGCTGATCGCCCGCGATCTGAAGATGCAGGGGCTTTATGTCGCGCGCGCGCTGAGCTTCGCCGGCGTCGAGTATGACATCCTCCAGCATAACCTCACCGCCGACCAGATCGAGGTATACGATGCCTATGCCGACGCATGGGCGATCATCCACGCGAACCTGCGCGCCGCGCTCGATGCGACCCGCGTCACCGACAGCTTCTCGAACGACACCTATAACAGCGGCGCCAAAGCGGCCGCGCTGTCGATGTTCGAGTCGACCAAGCAGCGGTTCTTCTGCCAGCTTCTGATCGGCATGAAGCTGCCTTCGCTCGTGCCCGCGATCCGCGCCGATCTCGCGCGCGGCGAGAGCGTGGTGATCCAGCTCGTCTCGACGTCCGAGGCGATGCTCAACCGGGCACTGGCCGCGCTGACCGTCGAAGAACGCGCCAATCTCGACATCGAGCTTTCCCCCCGCGAGTTCCTCATGTCGTACCTCACGGCCGCCTTCCCCGTGCGGCAGATGAAGACCTATGTCGATGATACCGGGAAGACCCGCTCCGAACCGATGTCGGACGAAGACGGCCGCCCCGTCTTCAGCCAGGAGGCGCTGGAAATGCGCGACAACCTGCTGGAGCAACTCTGTGCCCTGCCGATCGTCGGCTCCGCCCTCGATCATATCATCGGCCATTTCGGCACCGATGCGGTTGCCGAGGTGACGGGGCGCAGCCGGCGCGTCATCATGGACGCCCACGGTCGCCAGCGCGTCGAAAGCCGCTCGCCCCGCACCAATCTCGCCGAGACCGACGCCTTCATGCGCGGGCAGAAGAAGATCCTGATCTTCTCCGACGCTGGCGGGACCGGCCGCAGCTATCATGCGAGCCTGACGTGCGAAAACCAGTCGCGCCGCAATCACTACCTCCTCGAGCCGGGCTGGCGCGCAGACGCGGCCATCCAGGGGCTCGGACGCACGCACCGCACCCACCAGGCGATCGCACCGCTGTTCCGGCCGGTGTCGACCGACTGCCGCGGCGAACGTCGCTTCATCTCGACGATCGCGCGCCGGCTCGATAGCCTGGGCGCGCTCACCCGCGGCCAGCGCCAGACCGGCGGTCAGGGACTGTTCGACCCCCGCGACAATCTCGAAAGCGACTATGCTAAGGAATCGCTCGAACAGTGGTTTCGCCTGCTCGCCAATGGCAAGCTGCGCTCGACCACGCTGGACGAGTTCCAGAAACTGACCGGCCTTGAGCTGGAGGGCGAAGGTGGCGGGCTCAAGGAGGAGATGCCCCCGATCCAGCGCTGGCTCAATCGCATCCTCGCGCTTCGCATCGCGATGCAGAACGCGATCTTCGACGAGTATCTCGGCTTGATCGAGGCCCGGATCGAGGCGGCGAAGGAAGCGGGCACGCTCGATCTTGGCGTCGAGAGTATCAACGCCGAGCGCATCACGATCCTCGACCGTACCGTCATCCGTCGTGACGATACCAGCGGTGCCGAGACCGAGATACTCCGGCTCGAGACCGAGGAGCGCTACAAGCCGCTCGCGCTCGATCGCGCTTTGCGGATCCTCGGCGACGACGCACGCCCGATCGTCAACCGCAAGTCGGGGAAGGCCGCGATCCGGTGCAGCACCTACTCGCTCACCGACGACGATGGCGAGATCGTGCGCCGCTACGAGCTGGTCCGCCCGACGCGCACCGAGCGGATGCGGCAGGACCTTCTCCTCGAAACTATGTGGGAAGATGCCAGCGAGGCGGAGTTTTCCGCGCTCTGGCAGGCCGAGGTCGAGGAGATGTCGGGCAAGACCCGCACCAACACGCTCTACCTCGTCACCGGCCTCCTCCTGCCGGTTTGGGATCGCCTGCCCGACGATCACGTCCAGGTCTGGCGCCTCAACACCGATGACGGCCAGTCTTTCCTTGGTCGCATCGTTCCCGCCCCACTTGTGAGCAAGCTTGCGGACGCCTTCGGCTTCGCCGCCACCATCACGGTGTCGGGTGCCGAAACCGCCAAGCACGTCATGGGGACGGCTGAAATCACCGCGCTCGGCGCATACCGGCTGAAGCGCAGCATGGTCGCAGGCCAGCAGCGCCTTGAGCTGCTCGACTGGCCGCACACGCGATTGCCCGAACTGAAGGCAGCCGGGTGCTTCACCGAGATCATCCAGCACAAGACACGGATGTTCATTCCTGTCGCGACTGCCGCGACCGTGATCGACCGTATCACCGCCTGACACGATCGAGGCTCTCTTCCCGGGTCATCAAAGGGAGGGGAGGGAGCCTTCGGCTTTGTGAGCTTGGAGGACCAGGCTCGCGTGACCGCGGGACGCGGCGCGCCATTTCCAAACGGAGACGACCGATGATCCAGTCCGTGAAGGTCAAGAACCTGATGCTGTCGAAGGACAATGTGCGCAAATCCAACCGTGACGCAGGGATCGACACCCTCGCCGCGAACATCGCAGCCCAGGGGCTGTTGCAGAACCTGATCGTCACCCCGCTCAAGAAGGCGGGTACGTTCACCGTGAAGGCGGGCGGTCGGCGCTTGCGCGCGCTCCAGCTCCTGATCCAGCAGGGCACCCTCCCCGCTGATCACACCGTCCCGGTCCTCGTGCTGAGCGACGACGACAACTCGATCGAGGCGAGCCTCGCCGAGAACTTCCAGCGCGTGCCGATGAATCCGGCCGATGAATGCACCGCGTTCAACTTCCTGATCCAGAAGGGAATGACCGCCGAGGACGTCGCCAAGCGCCAAGGCGTGACCACCCGCTTCGTCGAGCAGCGCGTACGCCTTGCCGAGCTGGCCCCGCCAGTATTCGAGGCGCTCGCAGCCGGCGAGATCACGCTCGGCGTTGCGCAGGCTTACGCCGTCACCAGCGACGTCGATCGCCAGACGCGCGTGTTCGCCCAGATGAAAACATCCTACTATGGCGACAATCCCGACAACATCCGTCGCGCCATCCTCAACGGCACCGTCAAGGCGAACGACGCCAAGGCCCGCTTCGTCGGTCGCGAAGCCTATGTTAACGCAGGCGGTCGCATCGAGGGCGACCTGTTCGCCACGGAGGGCGATGAGAACTGGATCGACGTCGACCTGATCGAGACGCTCGCCGCTTCGAAGCTCGAAGCCGCAGCGGCCGAACTGGTGAAATCCGAAGGTCTCGCGTTCGTCACGCCGATCGCGGCGACGCACGTCCCCTACGACCTAGAGCGCCAGCTTCACGAGTATCACGCGCCTGCTCGCGCCCTCACCGAGGACGAGACGGCGCGTGTCGAGGCCTTGTCGGCCGAGAACGACGCGCTGATCGACCAGCTCGAGCAGGAACTGCCCGACGGCAGCGCCGAAGTCGAGGCGGCGAACGCGCGCATCGAGGCGATCGAGCGCGAGCTGGAGACGATCGAGGACGCCCGGCACGAGATCGATCCCGCGCTTAAAAGCCAGATCGGGACGTTCGTCTATATCGGCGGTGATGGCGAACCCCGCGTTCACACCCGCCTGTTCAGCGAGAAGCCGGTCGTGGATCCCAACGCCCCGCCCAAGACGACGGGCGGAGAAACCGGCGAAGGCGCCGCCGGCGACGCCGAGCAGGGTTCGAAGCTCAGCGCTACGCTGATCGATGAACTGGCAACCCAGCGCCGCCAGATCCTCGTCGCCCACATCGCCAGCGATCCGGCGATGGCGCTCGACCTGACCATCTTCCTGATGGCGCAGAACGTGGTGTTCGAGCAGCACCATGCTCCCAACCACTCGACGCTGAAGTCGAGCGCCGCGGGCTTCCCGATCTTCGGGTTCCGGGACGAAGGCTCCATGGCGTCGCAGACCATCGACGATCAGCGCCAGCGGCTCGACACGAGCTGGGCGGGTCACACGACGATGACCGAGCGCTTTGACGCCTTCCGGGCGCTCGACGACGAGGCCCGGGGCGCCTGGGTCGCCTTCTCGATCGCGCGCACGCTGGAGCCGACCCTCAACGTCGCCGAGGGCTACCGGCAAAACGCCTTCCACGACCATCTCGGTCGCACGCTCGACATCCAGGTTGCGCAGTGGTGGCGGCCCACCGCCGAAAACTTCTTCGGCCGGGTCAAGAAGGGCATCATGCTCGACGCGCTCGAGGAGATTGGCGGGCCGATCCTGCGCGGCCGCTACAAGGACGCCAAGAAGGGCGACCTTGCCGCGACGTGCGCGTCGCTGTGCAACGGCCAGGGCATCGTAGAGGCCGAGATCCGCGAGAAGGCGACCGCCTGGTTGCCCGACGCGATGCGGTTCGACGCTGTCGAGAAACCGGCCAAGACGGCGCTACGCTCCAGCTTCGTCGATGGCGATGACGGGAACGATCCCGCCGAGGACGAGGATACCGACATCGGCGACGTTGATGCCGATCTCGAGCCCGACGATCGCGCCGGCGATCAGGACGACGACCAGGATCTGAGCGAGGCGGCCTAGCCCTCTCTACCGCAGTTCGAGGCGACTGGGGCGGCACTCTTCGCGGAGTGTCGCCCCTCTTTTTGTGACCCGGCACCGCCCTTCCAGAGGGGAGGATGCTCACGCGGGTTTGCCTCAATTCAATCAGGAGAACGATCGTGGCACAGATCACCGACAAGCCCTCGCCTGCCGACATCATCACCAACACTATCATCGACAAGCTCGAATCCGGGGTGCGTCCCTGGGTTAAGCCGTGGCGCCCGGGCCTTGGCGGCCGTCCGCTGCGCGCGACCGGCGACCCCTACAAGGGCATCAACTGCTTCTGGCTGTGGCTGTGTGCGGAGGGGACCGGCTACAACTCGCGCACCTGGATGACGTACAAACAGGCGCAGGCACTTGGCGGCCAAGTCCGCGAGGGCGAACGCTCGCAGATCGCGATCTTCTACAAATCCTACAGCAAGACCGTCGAATCCGTCGTCACCGGCGACACGACCGACGAGATGCGGCGCGTGCTGCGCTCCTACGCCGTGTTCAACTGCGACCAGATCGACGGGCTGTCTCCTGACTTCTACCCGAGCCCTGTCAGCATCGTGCCCCCGGCCGATGCGCTCCACGAGCGCGCGCAGCGCTTCCTCGATGCGCTGCCGGCAACCGTCCACACGCGCGGCGATCGCGCGTTCTACGACCGCACCGCCGACAGCATCACGATGCCGCCCGTCGAGCTATTCTCGACCCGCGCCTACCACGCCGCCACGCTCGCCCATGAGGCTGGCCACTGGACCGGCCATCCCGACCGGCTCGATCGCACGTTCGGCAAGCGCTTCGGCGACGACGCCTACGCGTTCGAGGAGCTTTGCGCCGAGATGACCTCAGCGTTGCTCGGTGCCGATCTTGGTCTGCCGACGTCGCATATGGACGACCACGCCGCCTATATCGGCTCGTGGTTGAAGGTGCTGCGCAAGGACAGCCGCGCGATCATGACCGCCGCGGCGAAGGCCGAAGCGGCAGCCGGCTATCTGCTCCGCGCGACCGGCCTCGACGCCTCGGCCGAACCCGAGGATCAGATCCGTGAAGCGGCATGACCGCTCCGGCCGCCCTCCCCGACCTCGGCGCCTACCGGCGCTTCGTCGTGGCATTCAGTGGCGGCAAGGACAGCCTTGCCGCCCTGCTCCACCTTCTCAGCCTCGGGGTGCCGGCACACGCGATCGAGCTGCATCACCATGATGTCGATGGCCACGGCCCGACCTTCATGGATTGGCCGTGCACGCCCGCCTATGTCCGCGCGATCGCCGATCATTTCGAGATCGCTCTCTACGTCTCGTGGCGCGAAGGCGGCTTCGCGCGCGAACTGGCGCGCGACGACGCGCCGACCGCACCCATCCTGTTCGAGACGCCGACCGGCATCGGCCGTGCCGGAGGCAACGGCCCTGCCGGTACGCGCGGGCTCTTTCCCCAGACATCGTCTGATCTCCGGGTGCGCTGGTGCAGCCCCGCGCTCAAGATCGACGTCCTGGCGGCCGCGATCCGCAATCAGCCACGCTTTCTCGATAGCCGGACGTTGGTCATTACCGGCGAGCGCGCCGAGGAAAGCCCGTCTCGCGCGCGCTATGCCGCGTTCGAGCCGCACCGCACATCCACCCGCGCGCGGGCGGTCGACCATTGGCGCCCGGTCCATGACTGGTCCGAACGCACGGTTTGGGACACCATCGCCGCGTCCGGCATTCGCCCCCACCCGGCCTACGTCCTGGGATGGGGCCGCCTGTCTTGCCGCGCCTGCATCTTCGGCTCCCCTGACCAATGGGCGACGCTGCGCCTCGTCTTTCCTGCTGCTTTCGACCGGATCGCGGTCCGCGAGGCCGCCAGCGGCAAGACGATCCATCGTGCTCTGGGCGTGGTCCAGCTCGCCGATCGCGGCACCCCGTTCCCCGCCGCCACTTTGCACCCGGAAGACCTGGCGCAGGCCGACGATCCTGACTGGCGCCTTCCCATCCTGGCTCAGCCGTGGGCGCTTCCAGCCGGGGCGTTCGGCGACAGCGCAGGGCCGATTTGACAGACTTTTCACCCAACCAAACTGATAACGACAGGAGATAGGATATGGTCGACCGTGTGGCAGCAACGATCACGATAGGCGGCACCCTCCCCTCCGCCCTTCTCGAAATCTTCGTCGGACTTATCGAGAATGAGGCGCTGGCACCCGAATGGGACGGCGAGCCCTTCACCATCGCTGATCTGCCCGCAGACGGACCGCTCATGCTGATGGCGAGCGAGGTCGCGTGGGGCGAATTCAGGGAGCTGGAAAGCTTCTGTGTCGAGCATCGCCTGTCGTTCGCCCGCTGGCACCAGTCCAATTGCGGCACGTGGGGTGCCGAACGAGCTGTCTTCACCGGCGAGGGCGAGGTGCGAACCTATGCGTCGACCGACGACGATGTCGTGGTGATCGATCGTGAAACCGTCGTGCGGTTAGGCTCGGCCGACGCGATCGTCGCATATTTCGACAATGCTGATGCCGTGCCGCCCGGCTTGCAGATCGTACCCGGCCACGCAGTGTCCTAGCCGACGACTGGTCGCATCATCCCATCCCCGATTGAGGAGAGGGAGCCTTCGGCCTTTGTGAGCGCGCTCCGGCGCTCCGGAGGGTTCTTCCATGTTCTACGACACGCTCTATCGCCATAATCAGGCGCTTGCGCCCACAGGTCTCGAATCCGTGCCAAGCGCGCTGCACGCGCTCAACGCTGCGGTCGACGACTGCCGGCGCGCCGGCAAGTCGATCGCCGCCGACGCCTCGATCCTGCTGCTGATCCGGAGCCTCGCCGACGCCGCCGAGCGGGCGGCACCCAGCGTCAGCGAATTGCGCCGTCGCTGCCAACTGGATCGCTCGACCGTCGAGGCATCGCCGGCGCTGCTCGCGATTGCCGGCAACTCGGTGGGCGGCGATTATCTGGCAAAAACGACGTTTCACTATCAGGCGCGCCGCGCGCTCGCCCAACTCGCCGAGGCGATCGGGCTCAATTCAAACGATGTGCGCATCAACACCGCCATGGGCCGCGACGATGACGACGGCACCACCGAGCTGCGCCACGCGGACCTGTCGATCCGCGTCGTTCCGCGCAGCTTCCTTCCCGACAGCGAGATCACCTTCAACCGCTGCCGGAGCGGCGAACACGCTGGGCCCGTCCAGCGTGCGCCGATTGCCGAGCTACTGGACACGGCGGCGTTCCAGCGCCGGCTCACCGCCGCAAACGGCGACGTCGGCGCTCCGCGCCTCGCCGCTGCCGCCTGATCTTCACATACCAGGAGACTCCTCATGGGTTGGCTCTTCATGCGCGATATGGGCGGCCACGCCACCCCTCGCGCCTATCTCGATAATCAGTTCACCTACGAGCGCGAACAGCATCGCCTCACGGTCCTCGCATTATCCATGGTCGGGTCGACCTATTACGCTGCCTGCGAGCGCATCGAAGCGAGCGGCGAACGACAGGTGTTTGCCGTCCTCTGTCTTACCAAGACCAGCACCGGCGCGCGCGACGGGTGCACGTTCGGCTACAAGGATATGGACGAGACAGTGGGGCCTTACGAGAGCGATTGCCCCGCCTCGATCCTCGATGAGTTGACCGAGACCGACTACCGTCACGCGATCGAGTGGCGCCTGCGGTGCCGCGCCAACCTCGTTCGGCGCAAGCTTGAGAAGGCGAAGCCGACCCCGAAGCCGGGGCAGACGATCATTTTCGATGAGCCGATGCGGTTCAGCGATGGAAGTGACCGCAGCCGGTTCGAGGTGGTCGCCAATCCCAAGGGCAAGGCGCCGCTCTTCCGCGATCCGGAGAGTCGCGCGATCTGCCGTATCCCGGCATTCCGAAAGCGGGCCTACCGCATCGTCCATGCGGCGATCGTCGTGAAGGATACGGCCGATGGCTGACCGCCGGCCCGTCGTCGTGGCCTGTGGAGGTGGCGTCCATTTCACTGCCATGATCGTCGACGTCGAATACTGCGGCAGGCCTATCGATAGGGTCCTGGCGCGCCGCGATCGGCGCGTCGCGTGTGATCGTGGAACGTATCAACCTTAGTTTGTAGCATGCCACTCACCTTGCCCCTGTCGAGAAGCGACAGCATCGATCTTGGCGTTTCGCCTCGATGGGGCCGATGTCTCCGCCCTGCCCGTCCCGCTCCTGTCTCGAAAAGTCCGGTCTGCGCAGGCAAGGCTGCAACCCGGAAGGATGATCAGGGCAGCATTGGTCACATTCTCGATGATGCGATCGGCGCCGATGAGGGGTTGCGGATGACCCGGACGTAGTGGTGCGCGAGCACGCTACGGGAGACGCCATCCTCGACGCCGCAGACGGGTCCGAGGTCGGATCCATTCCCACGCGCAGCACCAAGAGTGTTTGCCGTCCTGCCCGGCGACACCTGACGTGGCGTAGCCTTCCGCCAGAGGGATGCGACACATGGGCGGCCGCGAGACACCTACAACCGCAAAAATCCGGGCCGAGTTGCCGTGTGCCACGGCTGCCCGCTCCACCCCGGTTTTTGCGGTTCCCCTCACGCTGGCGCTTCGGTGCAGGTGCCCCTTATTCGGCCGTCCAGGAGGCGCGCATCCGGCGGATAGGCCGCCGGCCTCGATCAGATGAAGGGCTTTCCGCCATGACCACATCGCTTGCCGCAGCACTCTGCGCACTGGAGCTTGGGCACCTCGAACCCCGCGCCGAAGACGTTTCGGGGATGGCGCCGCCCTCGTCCGACGCCCTCGAACAAACCACCACCGCCATCTGGAGCGATCTGTTCGCAACCCTTCAGAATACGTCGCTCGAGCGCGACATCGAGGAAATGGGCTGGGGCCTGGTCAACCTTTTCCACCGGGCCGCGGCAAAGAAGCACGCGACCATCGACCGCCTCACCGACGAGATCAGGCTGCTGATTGCCGAGCAGGACGGGTCGGAAATCAACACCGCCAATCTCGAGGACAAGATCGACCTTGCCAAGAAGATCGAGGAAGCCGCCACCTGCTACGAGGCGATGCGCGATACCGCAGCGGCGCACTACATCCGCGAAACCGGCCGCTCCTGGATCCCCTCGACCGGCAACCGCATCTCGCTCGGCGTCACCTCGGCAATCGTCGACGGTCGGGCGTTCCTTCAGGCTCGCCGCGAGCGTATCCGCAACGCCAATACCGCACAGGGTACGCCCGTGGTGTTCGCCGGCGGGCGGCTGACCTTCCGCACCGATGAGGACATGAAGGCGTTTGGCGACAATCTGCTCCGCACCCTGGGCGCGGTCCGGGAGCGTGTCGGCGACATGTACCTGGTCCATGGTGGCGACATGAAGGGTATCGAGCGCATCGCCGCCTCCTGGGCCGAACAGCACGGCATCCAGCAAGTCCGCTTCGGTCTCGATCGCAAGCTCGGAGATCGCGCCGGCTTCCGTCGCAACGAGCAGATGCTTTCGCTCAAGCCCCGCTACGTCATCGCCTTTCAGGGCAACGGGGTGACCGAACGATTGGTAATTGATGCCAAGAAGGCAGGCATCCGCGTCGTGGATCGCCGCGGGCCGCTCGGTACGCCACCCGCCGCACTGAACGGCACTGGCGACCGCAGGGTCGCCTGAACCCATCGTCCCGCCGGCATCACGCCGGCGGGACATCTCACGTTTCCTTTGAGGACAGAGCGCTGGGTCCGACTTTAGAGCGACGGCGACGCTAAGTCGGACGGACTTTGGACGCGCCCGATGATGGTAGCTTGCGAGCAAGCTGTTTCCGCACGAGCGTGACGAGTTGTTCGTTCGCATAGCGTTTCGGCAGGAATTTCCCCGAATCCGGGGTGTCGGCAGGGTCGAGACGCACGCCGCCCGAGGTGACGATGATCTCGATATCCGGCCAGTGCTTCGCGACTTCGGTTGCAAGGCCGAGGCCATCGGTCTTGCCCGGCATGTTGATATCGGTGAAGATTATGGCGGTGGCTGGTGTTCGCTCCAGGATTTCCAGCACCTCCTGAGCGTCGGATGCCTCGAATTTCGAGAAGCCTCGCTCCTGCAGCGCAGCGACCGCGACCAAGCGGATGAACATTTAATCTTCGACGACAAGCATTACCGGACACGCATCAGCATCATAACTGCGCGGGACAGTCCAAATAAACATCCGGCTCGAAAGCGTACTTCTTGCATCGAGTCCCGCGCACGAACAGCGCTTGCGCGTATCGGCGTCCTTGGATGCCGCACAGATGTTGGATCGCGTTGTCGGCGTATCGGTTGCCATGGCAAACACAGCGGGCTTGAATTGCTGGCGAGCGGTGTCCCTATCGGCTGTCCGGCAACCCGAAGCCCGACCTCCTGTCGCTACGTCGCATGGACGACGGCTAGAGCTGCACGGTCTCATCCCTGGTCAAGTCATCAGGCTACACGAAGCCTCTGCCCACCGCGGCGATCGGCCAGGTGGCGTCGAACAGCGGCGCGACGTCCGGAAAAGCCAGTTGCCAGGCGTATGGGCCGGTTGCATCAGCATGTCGGCCAAGTGCTGCCCCCAACGGGCGAGCGGCGGGTTAAGCGTCCACCAGCGTTGATCCAGCGGCATTTCCGCATAGCGGATCCATGAGTCGGGCGTACCCAGGCAGGGCGATCCCTTCTTATTCACCCAATCCTCTAAGCCGGCCGATCGGGGCTTCCAACCCGCGGTCCGTCGGGCCGTGTTGCCGTGTGCCACGGCTGCCCGCGCCACCCCTCGTACCGGGGTTCCCCTCGCCGCTTCGCGCCTGCGGTGGAAGCCCCGCCCTGGCCGCCTTTTTCGGGGTGCAGTCGAAGGGACACTCCCTTGGGCACGACCAGAACAAGGAACCTCGATCATGCAGAACCTCGTCATCCTCGCCGGTAATGTCGGCGCCACCCCCGAGAGCCGCACCACCCAGGGCGGCACCACGATCACCAACTTCAGCCTCGCGACCTCGCGCCCCAAGCGCGACAGCAACGGCAAGGCCCTGAAGGACGACAACAACCGCCGTCTCGAAGACACCGAATGGCACCGGATCACCTGCTTCAACGGCGTCGGCAAGACCGTCGAGCAATATGTCGACAAGGGGATGAAGGTGATGGTGCGCGGCCGCATCCACTACACCCGCTGGACCGACAACGAGAATGTCGAGCGCTACGGTGTCGAGATCATCGCCGAGGAGGTCACGTTCCTCACCCGCGCCAAGGCCGCCAAGGAACAAGTCAGCGGCAACACCACGACCGACGACGACGACATCCCCTTCTGAGGACGGACACGGCCCGGTGGCGATACGCCACCGGGCCTTTTTCGTGTTTCGGATACCGCTTCCGCTATGGGGGCGCGGCGCGGGCTTGCACCGCGATGGCCAGATTGGTCAGGCTGCGATCGAAGCCACGCGAGATGTCATCGATCAGTACGTCGTGCCCGCCGCGGCTGACCCGCTCGCGGACCCGGCCGATCGAGTGGCTCACGTCGCGGATACCGACATAGACCAGGTTGACCTGATAGCCCGCCTCGAGTGCGCTTCGCACCAGAGCTAGTTCGCTGTTTCCGGTCAGGGTCGTTTCGATGCCAAAGGACCGCCTGGAGGCAAGCAACGTCATCCGGTCTTCGACGGCTCGCTTGCCGCTCTGGAGACGGCGAGCGGTATCGCCGAGTTCGGGCGGGAGCGTGCGCGCGATGTTGTCCGGGTTGATAATCGGGATGGGCACGTCAACGTAATGATCGACGATTGTCGATTTGCCGGCACCGTTAGGACCGGCGAACACCCAGGGGCGCGGCGTCAAGCGATCGCTTGGACGAAATGCTCGCCTTCACGGTCCAAGCTGACCAACTCACGACGGCCACCGGGATATTCCTTGATGATCGCACCCGCAGGCGTGTCGGCTTCGCTGTAATAGATCGGGAAGCCGGCTGTGAGATGCCCGCGAGCAATAGCGCCATCGTCGTCGCGTGCGGCGTTTTCGAGCGTGATGGCCAGCGCGTCGTCAGGATCGATCGGTGGTTTCAGTCGCGTTGCCATGATGAGGATGTAGCACTGACCAGAGCTTTTGCCATCGAGAGGGTCGGCGCGCCCTTGCAGGGCCGCGCTCTATCTCCGCTTGCGCTCCGACCGAGCCGCGCAAGCGCGCGTCTCGTCCCTGCTGGGTAACGATCGCTCGCGAGAGGCAGGCGCGAAGGCTGTCGGGGGCTGGCCCCGGGGCTCGTTCCAGAGGGCGGCTAGGACAGTCGCAGTGGCAGCGGTCGCCCAGCGTGGTCGGGTGATCAGTCCAAAGCGAACGGCAAGGAAACGTCCAGTTCCACGGCACCATCGTCAGACGGACAGTCCAGCGCGTGAGCACCGGCTCCCAGCCAGCAGCTTCACCCCGCTCTCGAAGGCGCAATCCTTGGTCGGGAGCGCGGCCTAATACGATCAACCCGTAAAGGGTCCGGTCGCTTCGCTACGGCTTTTTGGCGTGCCGCAAAAAAGTGATCGCGGCCGCTCCCCCGACACGTCGGGCGCCTGTCGAGCGGGGATGAACCCCGCCGGCTTCACAGGAGCCTCGATCATGTTCACCGACCTCTGGACCGCCCGCAAAAACGCTCTCGGTCTCTCCAAAACCCTGATGGCCGCAACGCTCGTCATCACCGCCGGTACGCACTTCTCGGTCATCACCGCCGACGAATTCGACGGCGACACCGCAACCATCGTCAACGCCTATGACCCCTATGCGTAACCGGGCCGAGGGGGCCGCGTGCCCCCTCCCCTTCCCCTTGTGCGGTGAAGGAACGGCCAAGCCGGGCATCGAACCCGGCCCGGCCGCGCTGGCGCGGGCTATCGCAAAGTTGCGCGCTGGCGCGGGGACTATCCGCAGCCTAGCCATAGAGCCGTTCGTCCCACCAGACCGGCTCGGGCAGCTCGGTGGTGATTGCCTTGGCCTGGGGGTGGCTCGGGTTGATCAGGATGTTGCGCTCAAGCCGCGCCGGGATTGACGGCACCAGCAACAGAGCGGTCTCGCCCGCCTCGTACCAGGCCTCGCCGACAGCCTTGCAGATGTCCTCGTGCTTGCCGTCCCAGCCGGGATGAAGCGCCGGCTGGAATATCTCGTAGCTGGTGCCGTTCGGGATCGTGATGCGGACAAAATGCTGATTGGCCGGCAGGATCGCGTTGTTGTGGACGAGCTTCTCCAGCATCGCGGCCGAATAATGCTCCGAGGTGTAGATGATCGGGCTGGCAGACGTGTTCCAGCGCCCCGGATACAGCCGCGCGCCTTCGCTGTCGTAGATCGGGAACATGCCGTCGGGATCACCGATCCGAAAGCAGGTCAAGACGCGGTCGGTACTTTGCCCGACCTTAGCCTTGGCTGGGGCCGTGGTCGCGGCCTTGGCCGCGCTCACACGCCCCCGCCATAGGCCGCCCGCCCCAGCAGATTGATGACGGCATCGGCGCCCGGCCCGGTCGCCAGCGCCACGTCGAGCGGCGGCTTGTCGTCGAGCATGGCATGGGGTCGGCCTAGGAACGCGCGGACTTTATCCTTGTCCTGGTAGATCTCCATCGCAAAGCTGAACACCTTGGCGATCCGCGCGAGGCGATCACCCTCCTCGCTGGTCAGCAACCGCGATGCCGATTTTTTGCGCCGATCGAGCGTCGCCTTGGGGATGAGCCGGAACTTGAACCGCTGATCGTTGGGCGCAACCTCGTCAGCGAGATGATCGAGCGCGCTGACGGGCAGCCCGCTCTGGATCGAGTTGGCCAGCCCTAAGCGGGCGTCACCCATCCGCGGCGGTACGCCGAGCAGATGTTCGACCGTCGCAAACTGTGTCGCCATGTGCGTATCTCCACTATCCGCGCTCGCGTCCCGGCGCTCTCACCTGATACTCATATACGCCTCACATGAGACTTTACAAGCCGGCGTCTTCGCTCGCCAGCGGTGTGAACGGGCGAACCTCGAACCGATCGACGGGTTCGACACCGAGCAGGTCGTCGACATCGGCATCGACATCGAGCCAGCGTGCCCAGTCGCCCATGGCCAGCACCACGGGCGCGCGGTCATGGACATCGCTGAGCGCGCCGGGCGGCTGCGTGACCATCGTGAAGCTCTCGACCTCCCCATCCGCGTCGCTGCGCGTGCGACACCACAGACCGGCAAAGCAGATCGGCTCGCCACCGCGTGGCGCGATATAGAATTTGGGCTTGGGCTTGCCCTCCCCTTTCCATTCGACCCAGCCATCGGCGGCGATCAGGCAGCGCCGGCGCCGGAACGGCTCGCGGAACGACGCCAGCGTCTTCACGGTCTCGGCCTTCGCATTGAACGTCGCGGCCTTCCATTCGCGAAGGGGCTTTTTGTGGAAAAACGGCACCAACCCCCACCGCATCCGCACCAGCTCGACGCCGTTGTCCAGGACGCGAAACACGACCGCCTGATCCGTCGGGAGGATTTCGTCCTGGGGCGCTAGGTTGGGCGCGGCAGTGCCGTCCGGAAACCGAACCGGCAACCGGATATGGCTGAACTCGTCGCGCATCTGGGCATAGCTTTTGGCGCGACGGTAGTTGCTGCACATCCCTTACCTCGGTCCCCTACCCCGCCCGCTGCCCTATTGGCATGACGGCAGAACCTCCACCGTCGCTCGACAGCTCGCGCCAGGCGCGACCATAGGTCCATGACGCGAGGAAGACCGACGATCCGGCACAGCCGACCACCGCACATCGCTCGCGGCGATCGATCAGGCTCCAGTCGGGACCGTGGCGCGCGACCAGCGCTGCGAGATCGACCCTGAGCAGCGCTTCGCACACGCTGCAGCGCGAGCGGACCAGCGAATTGCTGCGCAGCAAAGCACCCGCGGTCCGCATCCACTCCGGCCAATGGGTCAGCAGCTGATCGTGCGTTGTCATCGTGGCGTATGATAGGCGTGCGCGCAGGCGAGCGTCCACCCTTGCCGCATCGATCCCCCCTGCCCTGCTGACCTCATGCACGGTCCGGGTTCTCTGCGGCTCTCTCGTCCTGGCCGGCGCGCTTACGACCGCAAGCCCGCAAGCGGGCTTCTCCACTGCGTTTCGACCCTGTCGGGTGCGGTCGCGCGACTTGCCCCGGCCATCCGTGTCGCCGGTCGAAAGACCCCCGGACCCTCGGGGTCGTCAGCACCAGGAGGCCATCATGCCCGACACCAATGCCACCCGCTCGTCCTTACCTGTCGCAAAGGCCACCATCGCCGCCTTGAAAGACGCGCTTCGCGCCGACATCACCAGTCCCGGCCATAACCGCATCGTGATGACCGCCGGGGTCGCCGCCCTGATCGGCGACGTCAGTCTGTTTCGCTGTTTCCAAAAGCGCGCCGAACTGCTCCGCACGGTTCGAGACTTCGACACGTTCACCGCCGACAACGATCCGCACGACGAACACGATTTCGGCCGCTTCGCGTTCGACAACGCCACGCTCTACTGGAAGATCGACTATTACGATCGCGCGCTGGAATATGGGTCGGACGACCCCGCTGATCCCGAGGTTACGACCCGTGTGCTGACGATCCTGCTTGCCGAGGAATATTGAGCGGCCGCGGCTGTCCCGCCCGAATCCGGGTGGGACAGCGGTTGCCATGACAACCGGCAAAATCGGATGCCATGGCAACCGATAGTAAAGGGGGTCATCTACGGTTTGCCCAGTGTGGCAGCCGCCCGGAAACGGCGTCAAGGATCAGTGGTTCCCCCAAAATGCTGAAGCATTTCGGCTCCCCCACTGCCCGCTGGCGCGGCCGCGTGCGCGGTCCTGGACCCCGCTTCCACGCGCCCGCCTCGGACCTGTTCGTCATCAACGAACCGGACGGAGGATTTATGTTCGACATCATTACACGCCAGGCACTGTGGCGCTCGGACCTAGCGCAAATCATCGTCGAGATGGACCAGTCGGCACAACCCGATCGACGGGTCTATCGCCGACGCGCTCGCAAGCCAGTTCCCTGGTGGGAGGAGTGATCCCGTCCGATCGCGTCGGGCCTACGGCCGCGCGCAGTCCGGCACTGCTTGATTGCCCCACCACGTTCCGACGCGTCCAACAATAGACAGACGCCTGTAGTTGTTGCACATGCCACGTCCGGACGGTCCGCACATTCCCATGTCGGGTCGCGCCGCTCAGCAACGTCAAGGAGACGATCATGCGCAATATCGCCGAGTTTCAGCTTATCGGACGGGTCGGCAGCATCGACGTGCGCGACAATGTCGTGAACCTGTCGGTCGCAGCGAACTATTCGCGCCGCGACGAGAAGGGCGAGTGGACCGACGACACCTATTGGAATCGCGTGTCGATCTTTGGCGAGAAGACACGCAGCTACGTCGCCGAAAAGGTACAGAAGGGCGATCTCGTCCACGTTCGCGGCCGGATGCGCGATACGAGCTACGAGCGCGATGGCCAGAAGATCTTCACGACCGATCGCGTCGTCGACGATTTCGCGGTTCTGAGCTCGAAAAACGGGATCGAAGAGTAAATAAACATGAAAAACCGCACCGATGGGCCGGTAGCGGTTGCCATGACAAACGACGCGGCTAAAAGAGAGGGCGAAGAGGGGAGGGCGCGCTCGGTTGCTGCGCGGTCTCCCCGACCAAGCGGGTCGATCCACGATCCGACAACCCGTCATGAAGGAGCGTCTCATGCGCGACTTTGCCGTCCATACCCTCGCGATGCTCGCGGGCACCGCGTTCATTCTCTACGTCATGGCGGGACTGGTTCTCGCCGTCTGGAACGGCCTGCTTGGGCTGATCGCGTTCGGGGGAGGACACCGTTCTGGCCCGTACCGCAGCGATCACTCTTCGCACGAGCTCTACGAGCGCACGCTGCGCGACGCGCATCGTCGCTGAGCGACATGACCCAGCCATCCGATTCAACGCCCGCTCGAAAGACTGCCGCCATGAAGACCGTCGTGATCAACAACGAGAAGGGCGGCGTCGGCAAGACCATGATCGCCGTCCACATGGCGTGGTTCTTTGCCGAGGCGGATGCGCGGGTGCTGTTCATCGACCTCGACGTCCAGCGCAATGCGTCGAGCGTGCTGGCGCGCGCTGACGATGCGCCGGACGATGGCAGCCTGCCATGGCAGGCGCGTGTGGTGGGGGAGGCGGCCTCGCTGTTCGACGAGGGTTTCGAGCCGCCGGCGCCTGCCGGACCCGGGATCTCGATCTATGTCGGCTCGGAGGCGCTGGGCACGATCGACTCGCGTTTCGAGTCTGCCGCGGCTTGTCTGCGCACCGCGATCGATGCGCTCCACCCGCTGTTCGATTTCTGCATCATCGATACACCGCCGACCTGGGGCTCGAAGAATTTCTCGGCACTGCTGATCGCCGATTACCTGATCGCACCGCTCCAGCTGGAACAGTTCGCAATGGACGGTATCAACTCGCTCTTGTCGTCGATCGCCAGCGTCGAGAAGGCACGTGACACGGACCTGACCTTCCTCGGGCTGCTGCCATCGATGTTTCAGAGCAACTCGGTCATCCAGAAGGCCAATCTCAAGAACCTAGTCGCCAATCTGGGTGGGACCGACCTCCTCTTTCCGGGCGTGTTGACGGTGCGCCAGGGCTATGTCGAGGCGATCCACAACCGGATGCCGGTGTGGACGAGTAAGAAAACCGCGGCCGTCGAGGCGGGCCGCGAGATGAAGCTCGTATTCAAAGTGATCGTGGACCGGATGCTGGAGAAGACGGCATGAGCAAGAATCTCGATCTCACCGCGCTGCTCAACCGCGACGCCAAGCAGAAGGGTATCCCCGAGCGGAAGGTCATCGAACTGCCGCTTGCGAAGATCGCGCCCGACCCCAACAACCCGCGCCGTCACTTCGACAAAACCGAGCTTGCAGCGCTTGCCGGCTCGATCAAGCGGCGCGGCGTGATCCAGCCGATCACGGTGCGGCCGGTCAATGGCGAGGGTCTGTATATCCTGCGGTTCGGAGAGCGGCGCTGGCGGGCGTCGGAACTGGCAGGCAAGGCGACGGTCCCGGCGATCGTGTCCGACAGCGCCGCCGAGAAGGACAGCGTGATCGATCAGGTGATCGAGAACGACCAGCGGGTCGATCTCTCGCACGTCGAGATGGCGCGCGCGGTTGCGGCGATGATCGAGGAGGGCAGGAGCCTTTCGCAGATCGCCGAAGAACTGAGCCGCCCGAAATCGACGATCGCGCAATATTCAGCCGTAGCGGCGATGCCCGAGGAATTGCGCGCCCTGCTAGACGATGCCGGGCTGCGCACCGTCTATGAGCTGCACAACATTTGGAAGCGCGAACCCGACCGGGTGCTGGCCTTCATCGCCGAGACGCCGGTCGATCGCATCACCCGTGCCAGCGTCGCCGTCCTGTCACAGCCACCCGAGGCGGCGCATGACGATACCGACGGGGCGGGGCAGGGGACTCAGGCTCCGATCGGTGACGATGAAACGTCTGCGGCGGTTGGGGCAGGGAGCGCTGGCGTAGATGCTCCATCCACGCGGGCTCGATCGAGCGCGGCAGGCAAGGCGAGGCTCGCGACGATTGGTGCGGCCACGGTCAGTCACGAAGGTCGCACCGGCGCACTCGTGTATGAGCCGTGTTCGGACCCGGCCAAGGTCGCCGTGTTGTTCGAGGGCAAATCCAAACCCGTGGAAGTATTTGCGGCCGAGCTTCGCATCGTCCAGGTCAGCAAGTCCGCGTCGTAAGCTGATTTTCCTCCTCCGCGTCTGAACCGTCCCGCGACCAGAAGGCAGGCTGCGGGGGAGGGGAACCTGTGCCTGAAAACGCCCCTCCAATCGTAGTTTTGATCGCAGCGTCCATCGGTAGCCATGGCAACCAGTAAGTGAGGAAGATATTTGAGGGCAGGATAGGCTTGCGCCGGGTGTTGTATGACACTAGGCCTTGGTCATGGCCGTGTTTTCGCTTCGACTGCCTGATGATGTCGCCGCGCGCTTCGATGCGGTCGCGGCGGGGCAGGGGGGGCGGTCGGCGCTGATCCGCCGGCTGGTGGCGGCCGTCGTCGACGGCGATGTCGTTCCAGAGACGGTCGCGGTGCCGAAGCGGTCGGGGCCGGCGACGCGGCGGATCGAGGCGATGTTTACCGCCGACGAATTCGCAGCGATCGAGCAGGCGGCAGCCGACATGGAGCTGACCCGCAGCGCCTGGCTGGCGGTGGTCGCGCGTCGGCGCATTCATCAGCAGCCAAAGCCGACGCCGCGGGATCTGCGCGAGCTGGTCAATATCCGCGAGGAGATCAGGCGGATCGGCGTCAACGTGAACCAGATCGCCCAGGCCGCGAATTACGCAGCCAAACAGCCCGGGATCGACTTTAGGCCGGAGCTGCGCCGGATCGACGCGATGCGGGCGCAGCTCGCCGAATGGATTTCAGCTATCAACAAGGCGCGTCTTGGCGATCTGTCGTTCTGGCACACGCCGTCATGATCGACGACTTTCCGGTGACCGAGCTCGATCGGATCTGGCAACCGCCTTCAGGTGGCCGGCGCATCGCACGGCCGCGGATCGGTGTGATCAACCTTGGCGCGGGAAGCGGGGTACGGGGCGAGGCAGCGGCGCGGGTGGCGGAGGCGCGGGCGCAGTTGAAGCGGATCGTCGAGAAGGCGCCGCAGGTAATGGTGAAAGTCTCAGGCCGGCAGCGCGGCGCGGACCATGTCGCGGCCCACATGGAGTATATCGGCAGGCACGGTGAACTCGAGGTGGAGACCGACGCCGGCGAAGTGCTGAAGGACGTTCGCGAGTTGCGCGAGCGCGCTCAGGAGTGGGAAGACGATGACGACACCCAACGCAAGAATGCGGTGACGTCGATCTCGATGGTGCTGTCGATGCCCGCCGATACCGATCCCGACAAGGTTCTGTCGGCGGTGCGCGCGTTCGCGCGGCTCGAACTGCAGGACCGTCACAAATATGTGCTGGCACTGCACCGCGACACCGATCATCCGCATGTTCACGTGACGGTCGCAGCGGCGGGTGCCGACGGGGTCCGGTTCAATCCGCGCAAGGCCGACCTGCACCGGATGCGCGAAACCTTTGCCCATGAAT